>FUWD013027356.1_pt1 | contig 16823 bp, 16 predicted proteins | sample 1063281 | NCBI WGS metagenome assembly FUWD01 (sample SAMEA79048168, study PRJEB19326) | metagenome | biome: marine | reverse complement strand
ATAATTGTAAAAACATTGATAGGAGCGATGGTTTTGGAACTTGGATTACAGATGATATGCAGCAAGCTTATATTAATTTACACGAAAAAGGAATCGCAAAATCTATAGAGGTTTGGCTGAATGATGAATTAGTTGGTGGTTTATATGGATTAGAAGTTGGCTCTATTTTTTGCGGAGAAAGTATGTTTAGTAAAGTCTCAAATGCATCGAAATTAGCCTTTATCCACTTGGTTAAAAGTAAAAAGTACAAACTAATAGATTGCCAAGTTTATAACGATCATTTAGCAAGTTTAGGAGCTAGAGAAATAGATAGAAATACTTTTTTAAGTATTTTAAAATCGCCAACCAATATTTAAACCAGCTCTTGGTACTAAAACAGGAGAATTAGAGCCAAATAGATTACGTCCAAGACCACCATAGAAATCAATTACTAAGCCACCACTTGCAATATATTTTGTACCGATAGCAAGACCTAAAGCGCCATCTGTATATTTTGTACCACGGTAATTCCCTGAATTCACCCCCATAAAACCTTCACCAAAAAAGTTCCATTGTTCATTAGTTGTAAAATAATGACGATAATAAGGAGTAATCATCATGTTTTCATTATACCTAAAAGTAACATCTTCTTTTGCTAAATTAAATAACGCAGAAATTCCAATTGAAGATTCATCTGTTAAATATTTTTCGTACGAAAATTCTAAACTTCTAATTACTAAGGCATCAGCAATGTCTATCTTAATTTCTTGCTGTGCAAACCCCAAAGAACCTACGAATAATGTGAAAAGTAAAATATATTTTTTCATGGATTTTATTTTATTGAAGAACGTTTTATGGTTCCTTAAAGTAGGATACAAACCTCCTAAATTCTAATTGTTTAATTTAAAATCTATAGCCTAAAGAAATTCCAAATCTACCGACTATATTGAATTCAAAGAAATCATCATCATCTTGATTTTTAATAAGATTTCTACCAACACCTAGATATACTTCTGTCGTAAAACCAGATTTTGTGACAAATTTACCTCCAACAGAAACACCAAGTGCAAAAGCTGTTTCGTTTTGAACTTTGTTAGAATCATTATTAAAATCAAAAAATATATCTTCATATGTATTAAGCATACCAAATCCTTCAACAAAAAAGCCTCTAGCGTATTTGTTTTCAGAAAAAACCATCTGTAATAAGGTGTTATAGAAAACTTTTTAGGAAAACCAATATTATCAGATTCTATATCAGAAAAATTGTAAAATAATGCAACTCCAAAAGAAGATTCTGTATTAATCAATTTTTCATAAGAAATATCTAATGATGAAAATGCAATTAAATTAAAGGTATTTATTTTTAATTCATGCTTTGTATTAACGTCCTGTGGGTGTTTTTCTTCGTTTTCTTGCCCAAATGAAATTGTTGTCACAAATAATAGAATAAGTAAAGTAATTTTTTTCATAATAGATTTTTTTAAAACTAATTTATTTATAAGATGCAAAAAGAACAAAAAGGTTGCGTCTAATAAACTTGTTTTTTTGATGTATTGCTATTAAAACAAAAGTAACCAAAAATAGTTACAAGAAAATCAAAAAATAGCTTTTAATTGGACACTGCCTGTATGTATGGTTTTTGAGTTTTTACTCTTTCTTCCTAAATAATTGATATTTAGATTTAAAAAAGAATTTAATTTTTGATTGAATAATAAGTTCCAAGTATAATTTTTTCCTGCTTGTAAACCTTCTAACATTTGATATGCAACAGGTGTATTAGAATCTCCAGTAAAGTCATTTAAAAACACATTTATATTTGCAGAAATTTGATTTTTATTTTTACTGATATAGAAATAATCAACTCCAATTTTTTGTTGCTGTAAAACTTCAAAATTTTCTAGTCTATTTTGTTTGTTTTTGTAATGATAAAAGACAGAAAACCGATTGTTCTTATTATACAAAAAACTAATTTTTGGTTGAATTTCTTGGGCTTCAATTTTGTAATTTCTAGTGATAAAATTTTCTGTTTCTAAAGTATTTACAATTGTTTTCCCCATTAAATTAATCAGCCAGAAGGTTGCAAATTTATGCGCATAATCTACCTGATGAATTTTAATTTTATTCTCCTGATTTCCAATAAAATATTGTTGTTTTATTCTAGAACCACCGTAGGTAAAAGTTACACTATTATCTTGTAAATCTTTGTTGAAGTATAAACTGTTTCTAAAGTTTAAAGTCAAACCAATTAAAGAGTTTTCATCAAAATCAAAAGGATTTAATTGAAACGAATCTCCTCTTCTTTCTTGTTCGTTTTCAACGGATAAAAAACTCTGATTATAAAAGTGTGAAATCAGTTTTCTCGCTCCAGTTTTAGAAGACCAATTTCTAGGGTTTATAGTTAAACTTTGTATCCATTTTGCTTTTTGAGTCGCAATGTAGCTTAAGTTTGGTTTTGGTAATCTTAAATAGTTTGCTTGGTCTTGAAATTGTGCAATTTCAAATTCGTTAAAATCTTGAATTCCGTCATTATTATAATCAATCCAAGTATAAAACCCCAAACCGGGTTCTGTTTTTACATAAATGTAATCTTGTCGAGCAACATTGCCAGAAGAAGTTTCGTAAACAGTACTTAAATTAATGAAATTATTAAACATTTTCTGATTGAAAACAATCTTAGAATTTAGTGCTTTTTCATCCTCAGAAAAATTATTTTTTGTAATTCTATAATTGGCAAACACACTTAAATTGGTGTTTTTGTTTTTGATGAGTTTACTTTTAATATAAAATGTTTTTCTGTTGTTAATCTCAGAAAATTCATTCGATTTTATGCTGTCATTATTTCTGTAATTAAATCCGATTTTCGCAAATATTTTGGTAGAGTCTCCAAGACCAACGTAGCTTTCATATTCTTTAAACCGATGACTAGTATTTACGAAATTTTGAGTATTTATATCTTTTCTACTATTAGTTTCAAAATTAATAAACGTTCCAAACCAAGATTTTTTAAGACGATGTTCTGCTTTCGCCTTTGCTCTAAAGAACGAATTATCTTCTAATGTTGAAGTGTTCTCTAGTAAGCTTCCATTCACGAAAAACGAAGTATTTTTAACTTTTAATCTAGATTTAATTACATGTTTTACCCCGTTAAAAACATCCGTGTAGTTTAAACTATTGAATCTATATAAAACAAAATCGTCTGTTTTATTTTGTAAACTTAATTCTGATTGAAAATACTTTTTGGTAGCATTATTGGTTAGTAAATTCCAATCTCTATTAAATTCTACAGGTTCCCAACCTTGCTCTGAATTAAAGTTTTGTTGAACAAACTCATAATTGATATTACTTTTTAATTGCCATTTTTTATCAATCAAAACTTGTTGCCAACCAACTTTTGCGGCAACTGCTTTATTTTGATTGTCATCTAAATTTGAAAATAAATTTGCATCATTATTACTAATCGCAATTTCTGAATTAATCACTGTTTTTTTAGTGGGTGTATAATCTGATTTAACTACAAAAATTTGTGTTTTTGTTGGTGCCACTAATTTTACAATCGGTTGATAATCTCCTTGATTTACACCTTCAAAAACAAAAATATTTCCAATGGCGATTGTTCTGTCCAAAGTGTAATTTCCATTATTTGCACCAACGTTAGTAAATTTTACATTGTATAATTCATCAGTTTCGGTCGTAGAAAATTCAAAAGTTTCTATAGCTCCGTTTGTAACTTTTTTATATTGAATTCTATTTTCGTTAAACGCATCTAAAAAAGCACTTTCTGCAATCATGGCGTCAGAATTATTACCAGCATTTGCTAAGATTTGTTTTTGCTCAATGGATAAACTTTGCTGTAAAGGTTGATTTTTTGCGTCATTTTCAGAATAAAAATAACCCGCAATATTAAATTTATCACTTTCATAAGAAACTTCGTCATAGGTTATAAAACGCGTATAATTTCTATTGGAAAATTGAAATTCAACCCAAATTCTCATGTCATTTGTAATCGGGAAAGTAGTATTAAATGAAATTTCACTTAAATTATAATTAATGGTATAATCTTCGTTTTCTCCACGCTTCATTTTAGCACCGTTTACGTAAACACTTTCACTGCCTTCAATCATTAAAATCGAAGCTTCATTATTCGTACCGTAAATTTTATAAGGACCTTGATTTCCTTCAGTTGCAGTAAAAGTAAACGTATTAAACTTACCTCTAACGATTGCTCCTGAAGCAGCAACTTTTAAATGGTCGTTTATAGTTGCCTCAACTTCTAAACCAGCAACTTGTTTATTAAAAGGTAAAAAATAACTTTTGTTGTTTTGTAATGAAATATCACCTGCTTTTACGCGCCAATTTTCACTAAACATCTCTATAAAAATCCTGTCAAAATCTGTGATATTTTGTGAATACCCATTTTCTTGAATCGGAATATTAGTATCGAAAATATTGGCTCGTAAAGTAACGTCTTTTGATAGTTTTCCTGAAATTTCTAAATCTAATGCAGCGTTTGTAACTGTATTTTGGTTGTTTCCACTTGTAATTCCTCTACTGATAAAACCTCGGGTTTGTAAACCTTCAAAAAGACTAACTTGTAATACTTTTTTGTTCGAAGTTAAACTGTATAAAACTGCATTATTTGCTTTGTTTTTTAGGATGAGTTTGTCATCGAAAGGTGTGTATACTTTGGTTACAAAATTTGGAAGTTTAAAGTATTCAACCCTAATTTTTTGATATTTTTTTGAATTGATTATTAGTATTGCCTTGCTAAAATCTACTTTAAAATTGGATGCAGAAATACGTTTTTTAGAAAGATCAAAAACTTTAAATCGTTGAGAATTGATCGCAAAAGAATCTAATTGAATGGTGTCTTTTGTTACTTCAATAATTCTAGATCTAAAATCTTTAGATATCGTTTGTGATTGGATAGAAAGTCCAATTAAAACCAATAATAAAAAAAGAATTTTCTTGTGCATATATACGATACGTATAGAACGTAAAAATAGTTTTTTTAATATATGTTAGTTGAATCCTAGAAAAGAGATTGTTGTTTTACTGGATTTTCATGAGCTAACAACCATTTCTTACGCCATATTCCACCTGCATAACCAGTTAAAGAACCATCTGACCCAATAACTCTGTGACAGGAATGATAATCCAAATTGGGTTTTCCCATTTGCTGAAGCAACAGCTCTTATCGCTTTTACATCGCCCAAAGCTTTGCTTTGTTCTAAATAACTTTTTGTTTTGCCATAGTTAATTTTTAATAGCGATTTCCAAACTTTTATCTGAAACTTAGTGCCTTTTGGATTTACAGTTAGGTTAAAATGATCTCTTTTTCCTTTGAAATATTCTTCTAATTGTAGTACACAATCTTGCAAACAAATTGGTATCTCTTTAGATGTTTCAATGTCATCATCCAAGACCGAAATAGATTGGATTCCGTTGTTGTCTCCTACAATTTTTGCAGTTCCGATTGGTGTTTTATAATAAATGGTTTTAGTTTGCTGCATTATATTCCAAAAATGTCTTTAGAGTTCTGGGTAGTGATTTTCGCAATTTCTTGAAACGAAACGCTATAAATAGCTACCAATTTATCAATAACATTTGTAATATAAGAACTTTCATTTCTTTTTCCTCTAAAAGGAGTAGGAGCTAAATAAGGTGAATCAGTTTCTAAAACAATATGTTGCAAACCTATTTCATTTAGAAATTTATCAATCTTACCATTTTTAAAAGTAGCAACTCCACCTATTCCTAATTTCATATTATAAGAAATGGCTTTTTTTGCTTGTTCTAATGTTCCTGTAAAGCAATGAAAAATTCCTCTCAAAGCGTCACTTTTCTCTGATTCTAAAACTTCGAAAATCTCATCAAAAGCATCTCTACAATGAATTACAATCGGAATTTTCTTTTCTTTTGCCCATTTAATTTGAGTTCTAAAAGCTTCTTGCTGTTGAATGAGAAAGCTCTTATCCCAATATAGATCAATACCAATTTCGCCAATTGCATAAAAATCTCTTTGATCAATCCAGTTTTTTACGTGCGCTAATTCTTCTAAATAATTTTCTTTCACAGAAGTTGGATGCAAACCCATCATTAGAAAAACATCATTCGGATGCTCCTTTTCTAAGGCTAACATGCTTTCTGTGTAAGAAGAATCTATTGCAGGAATAAAAAAACGTTTAACTCCAGCATCTTTTGCACGTTGTATCATGTCTTCTCGATCTTCATCAAACTGCTCTGAGTAAAGGTGTGTATGTGTATCTGTAATCATTTAGCGTAAAAATTTCAACTGCAAAATTACTAAATATTCCTTCTGTAAACAGTTATTGGTTCTCGTTTTATAAAACGTACCTTTGCAAAAAATTAAAAGACATGACTTTTAAAGAATTAGATTTATCAAATCAGCTGCAATATGCAATTGATGATTTGGGTTTTGAAAATCCTACTCCAATTCAGGAGCAAGCATTTTCTGTGGTTAGATCTGGTAAAGATGTAGTTGGAATTGCCCAAACTGGGACGGGGAAAACTTTAGCATATATGTTGCCAATTCTTAGAGATTTAAAATTCTCTAAGCAACAGCATCCTCGAATTTTAATTTTAGTACCAACTCGTGAATTGGTTTTACAAGTTGTTGAACAGATTGAGCAAATATCAAAATATATCAATACGCGTGTTTTAGGTGTTTATGGTGGTACAAATATCAACACCCAAAAACAATCTATTTTACAAGGGCAAGATATTATTGTAGCAACTCCAGGACGTTTGTATGATTTGGCTTTGAGCAATGCTTTAAAGATGAAATCTATTCAAAAATTGGTTATTGATGAAGTCGATGTAATGCTAGATTTAGGATTTCGATTTCAATTGATGAATATTTTTGATGTTATTCCAGAAAGGAGACAAAATATTTTATTTTCTGCAACGATGACAGAAGATGTAGATGCTTTAATTGATGATTTCTTTAAAAACCCTGAAAAAATTTCGGTAGCAGTTAGTGGAACTCCTCTAGACAATATCGAGCAAGTTTCTTATAATATTCCTAACTTTTTTACGAAAGTAAACCTGTTGCACCATCTTTTAAAAGATAAAAAAACGTTTAATAAAGTATTGATTTTTGTTGGTTTTAAAAGAACTGCAGATTTATTATTTAAACATTTAGAAGAAGTGTTTAATGACGAAATGTGTGTGATTCACTCTAACAAAACTCAAAATTACAGAATTCGTTCTATAAGACAGTTTGATGAAGGTAAGAACAGAATCTTGCTAGCTACAGATGTGATGGCACGTGGTTTAGATTTTGATGAGGTTTCTCATGTTATTAATTTTGATACACCAGATTTTCCAGAAAACTATATGCATAGAATCGGTAGAACTGGTCGTGCAGAAAAGGCAGGGAAAACCATTTTATTTTCAACAGAAAAAGAACAAGAAGTAAAAGTAGGAATTGAAACATTAATGAATTACGAGATTCCGGTTTTAGAGCTTCCTGAGGAAGTGGAAGTAGCTACAATGCTAACCGAAGACGAACGTCCAAGAGAGGACCAAGGAATTTCTAAAAACAGAACTTCTTTAGAATATGTTCCTGGGCCAGCATTTCATGAAAAGAGTGAAAAAAATAGTCAAGTCAATCGAGGTGGTTCTTACCGTAGAGAAATTGCAAAAAAATATAAGAAGCCAAAAACAAGAGGAGACAAAAATTATAACAAACATAATAAGAAAAAGTAATGCAAGTATTAACGGCGCAAGAATTGCATAATTTAGCAATGAACATCGTAGGAGAGAAGTTAAGTGAAATGGGTTATGAGTTTCAAGCAATTAATAGCACTTTAAAAAGACATCCTCAATTTGTATTATTTAAAAAAGGAGAACAAACAATTTTTGTATTAGTAAAAGCGACAAATAATGTTCAGAACCCTGATGATTATGATGTTGTTTGGATGGAAAATTTTAAAGAACATGCCAAAAAACAAAATGCAAAAGTTTGGTTTGCAGGGGTTGGAATTGCGAATGCAGAAAGTGTAGAAAACCCTGTTTTTAAAGATCAACCGTATTATGTTGCCTTTGAAGATTTTATTAAGATTTTGGAATAAGATTGTTTAACTTTTCGACTATTTGGTATCCTTTTTAAGGACTTATACTAAAAGGTCAATTAAGTTAGTCGTTTTTTTTAGAAAGTCAAGTTTTCTAAATTATAGAAAACAAAAAACCAACTCAAAAAGAGTTGGTTTTATAATTTACAAAAAACTAAAAATTATTTAGAACTATCTTGCTCTAACAAATCAAATAATTGATTTAATTTAGGCATGATAATAATTTTTGTTCTTCTATTTTTAGATTTGTTTTCAGCAGTGTCATTTGGACCTAAAGGTATATATTGACTTCTACCTGCAGCAATTAATCTTTCTGGTTTTACACCGTATTTGTATTGTAAAATTCGAGTAATAGAAGTTGCTCTTAATGCGGATAAATCCCAATTGTCTTGAATTAAGTCTCTTTTTATTGGAGTAGCATCTGTATGACCTTCAATCATTACTTCCATTTGTGGTTGCCCATTTATAACTTTAGCAATTTTTTCTAAAACTGTATAGGCATTGTCCGTTACGTTATAGCTTCCGCTTTTAAATAATAATTTATCAGAAATAGAGATAAAAACAACTGTTTTTTCAACATTTACTTCAATATCATTATCTTGAATTCCGTCTGTTAAGTTTTTGGTTAAATGAAACTTTATAGCAAGATTTAAAGAATCTTTTTGCGTCATTGCTTTTCTAACACCGTTTATGTATTTGTCTTTTTCACTTAATTGAGAAATTACATTTTTAATATTGTCAGAAGAAGATTGTGTTAAAACAGTTAAGTTTTCAACCTGCTTTAAAGCAGTTTTTTTATCTTCTTTTAAGTATTTAACTTGTTCTGTTAAAGAAAATACTTTAGATGACTCTTTTTCACTTTCAATTAAACACTTTTGTAAATTAGCTTTTACATTTACCAATTCTGTTTTTGCTTGATCATGTCTTGATTGTAGTGTAACAAAATCTTTTTTTGAAACACAAGAACTTACTATAACAGCAGTTAATAATAGGAATGATAATTTTTTCATTATATAAAGATTAAATTAAGATAACAAATTTAACAAATAGAATGAATAAAAAGTACGATTAACAATATTTTGTGAAAAATTTATACCCTATTTTTGTTAAAAAAATAACAAATTAATGAAACTTCAAAAAATAATAACTTTTATTACAGTTTTGTTAATTTTATTAGCCTGCAACAAGGAAAAGAAGAATAGTGATTTTACTTTACAGGGCCATGTTTTTGGAACAACCTACAACATTACTTATTTTAATACGAATGTGAACTATCAAAAATCTTTAGATAGTCTATTTTTTTTGATTAATAAATCTACATCAACCTATATTTCTACATCAGATATTTCTAAAATAAATAGTGGAGATTTAACCGTTATTGTTGATGAAATATTTACCGAAGTATTTAAAAAATCGAAAAGAATTTATAAAGAAACTAATGGTTTCTTTGATCCAACTGTTGGAAATTTAGTGAATGCTTATGGTTTTGGACCTAAAGAGGAGGAGAGTAATCTTACTGATGATGAAATAAAAGAACAGATGAGGTTTGTCGGTTTAGATAAAATTTCTTTAAAAAAGGGGAAGGTTATAAAACAGGACTCACAGGTATATTTAGATTTTAATTCAATTGCCAAAGGTTTTGCTATTGATGTTGTTGCTCGTTTTTTTGACAAAAAAAACATAGAAAATTACTTAATAGAAATTGGAGGAGAAATACGAGCAAAAGGTTTAAAAAAGAATAATAAACCTTGGCTAATTAGGTTGGTTAATCCTGTGTTATCTATAGATAATGAGGGTTTTAAAACCATTAACCTCTCGAATAAATCAATGGCAACATCAGGAAATTATAGGAAGTTTAGAGTTTCTAGTGAAGGAAAAAAATACGTGCACACGATAAACCCGAAAACGGGGTACGCAACAGAAAGTAATTTGTTAAGTGCTTCTGTAATCGCAAACAAAGATTGTGCAGATGTAGATGCTTACGCAACTGCATTTATGGCTATGGGTTTAGAGAAAACTAAAGAGTTTTTAATTAAAAATCCAAGTATAAAAGTAATCCTGTTATTTTCTTCTGGTAAAGGAATTATTGAAGAATATGCTACATATACTTACGAGTAGGCAACTTTTAATTTTAGTAGTCAATTACTTATTTCCTATAAAAAATGGTAGTTACAGTTACTCCTTGTAACAAACTGGAAGAATTTCATTTTTCATTAAACAAAATCGTTCTAGTTTTTCTCGTGAGATTTTTTGTGTGTAGTCAATTTCATCCACTTTAAAACCTATAGAACGTAGTTTGTTGAAATAATCTCTGCCATAAATTCGCACATGATCATATTGTCCAAAAATTTTGGCACGTTCTTTTTTATCTGTGATAGAATTGTCTTCAAAAGTAGTCTCTCTTGCGATATCTTGAGGTATTTGAAAAATACCAAATCCACCTTTTTTCATCACTCTAAACAACTCTTGCATTGCTTTTTTATCATCAGCTATGTGTTCTAAAACATGATTACAAAATACCACATCAAAAGAATTATCCTTAAAAGGTAAATCACAAATATCTGCTTTAACGTCTGCAATGGGTGACTCTAAATCAGAAGTTGTGTACTCTAAATTTTCTTGTTTTCTAAAAATATCTAGAAAGCATTGTTCCGGGGCAATATGTAGTGTTTTTAATTTTTTGTTTGATGTAAAAAAAGTAGTTTCATCTCTTAAAAAAAGCCACATTAACCGGTGTCTTTCTAGTGATAAGGTTGATGGAGATAGTGCGTTTTCACGTTGTTTTCCATAACCATAAGGTAAGAACTTACGAAAATTTTTCCCATCAATTGGGTCTGTAAATTTATCGCCCTTTAAAGAAAAAGCAATGATAGGCCTTACTAAATAACTAACTTTAATTAGCCAAGGCCTTGGGATGGTATTCAGAATTGATTTAAAGATTTTGTTTGACACGACTTTCACGGATTTTCAGTGATAATACTACAAGATTACTCTTTTATATTTTAAACTATCTTCTAAAAGTTGCTTCGTAATTTCATTTAGTGAAATAGTTGAAATTCGTGTCTAAAGTTTTATTGTCGAAACTCATCCTCAACATCAGTCACAATTCCTAAAGCCTCATTTACATATTTAAATGTTGACAATAGTTCTGGTTTTCCATTAACAATCGCAATATCGTGTTCAAAATGTGCAGACGGTTTATTGTCTAAAGTCGTAATGGTCCAGCCATCGGCATGTTGTCTTATCTTATGAGTTCCTAGGTTCGTCATCGGTTCAATGGCAACAACCATCCCTTCAACAAATTTCTTTCCTCTTCCTCTTTTACCATAATTTGGCATTTCTGGATCTTCATGCATTTCACGACCTAAACCATGACCCACTAATTCTCTTACAACTCCATAACCATGTTTTTCCGTGAAATTCTGAATTGCAAAACCAACATCGCCAACCCTATTACCAGCCTTAAATTCTCTGATACCAACGTACAAACTTTCTTTGGTAACATCTAACATTTTTTTGGTTGCAGCAGCAATCTCACCAACAGCAAAAGTATACGCGTGATCGCCATAAAATCCGTTTTTTAAAGCACCACAATCGATAGAAATAATATCTCCTTCTTTTAGCGGTTTTTTATTCGGAATTCCATGAACAATTTGAGCGTTCGGACTCATACAGAGGGTGTTTGGGAAATCATATAACCCTAAGAAACCAGGAATTGCTCCTTGTTCTCTAATAAAATCTTCTGCAAGTTTATCTAAATATAAAGTAGAAACACCAGGTTTTACTTCTTTTGCAAGCATGCCTAATGTTCTAGAAACTACCAATGCACTTTCGCGCATGATTTCTATTTCTTCTGTGGTTTTAATCTTAATCATTTTTAAAAAAAAATTGAACCACAAAGTTACTATATTTATTAGGATTTATTTCTTAAGAAAAGACAAAGAAAAACTATTTGCTTTTATCATAAGAATGTTTGTAAGCTTGCCCAGTAACAATTTTTAAAATATCTTTTTCTAGCGTTTCTCTAGGGTATTCTACATAACGACCGACCTCTTTACCTTCTTTATAAAAAATAAAAGTTGGTACTCTTATAATATTAAATCCTTCTTGAAGATTATCCGGTGTTTTTTTACTTCTGTTTATAGTAATTAATTCAAAATAGTTTTCATCAAAACTAGTTTCTTCTAAAATTTTATAAAAACGAGGAGTTTCTCTTTTACTATCTCCACACCAAGTACCCATAAAACCTTTTATAGTATAGTCTTTTAAAGCATCTGTTAATTTTGCTATAGTTTCTTTGTCTGACGTGTATTCTGCCTGTCTGCTATTAAACCAACCTTTAAAAGAGTCGTCTTGAAATGATTCTTTATTTGCAATACCATTTAAATAACCACTAGCATCTTTTTTAGCGGTTACTTCTCTAGCAAGTTTTCGAATCGGTTTTTTCTTTTCAACTTTTTCGGTTTCTATAGTAGTTGTTTTTATTATCTTTTTATTAGCACTACAGGCAAGAAAGAAAGTTAATAAGAAAAGGATTACAATATTTTTCATCATTATAAAAGGGATTTTTGTGTCATTTCTGTTGGTTGATTAACACCAATTAATTCTAAAATAGTTGGAGCAATATCACCTAAAACACCGCTATTTATCGATTTGATTTCTTTATCAATCAAAATAAAAGGAACAGGGTTTGTGGTGTGTGCTGTATGAGGTGATCCATCAGGATTCATCATTGTTTCACAATTTCCATGATCTGCAATTAATAAAATTGAATAGCCATTTTCTAAACCCGTTTCTATCACTGCTTTTGCACATTCATCTACGGCTTCACAAGCTTTAATTGCTGCTTCCATAATACCTGTATGACCAACCATATCTCCGTTTGCAAAGTTTAAGCAAACAAAATCTGCTTCCCCTTTTTCTAAATTTTCACAAAGTACGTCTTTCAATTCATATGCAGACATTTCTGGTTTTAAATCGTACGTAGCTACTTTTGGAGAGTTTCTTAAAATTCGAGATTCACCTTCAAAAGGTGTTTCTTGCCCTCCAGAAAAGAAGAAAGTTACGTGTGGATATTTTTCTGTTTCAGCAATTCTAATTTGTTTTTTTCCAGCTTTAGATAAAACTTCACCTAACGTGTTTTTAATATTATCGGTATTGTAAATCGTGTTGATTCCTTTAAAAGAAGCATCATACAAAGTCATAGTTGTAAAGTACAAATCTAATTTCTTCATTCCGAATTCAGGAAAATCATTTTGCGATAAAGCATTTGTTAATTCTCTTCCTCTGTCTGTTCTATAGTTGAAGAAAATAATCGCATCACCTTCTTTTATTTGTGCTTTTGGAGATCCATTCTTATTGGTAATAATGATTGGTTTGTGAAATTCATCTGTTAAACCATTTTCATAATTATTATTGATAGTTGCTAGTATATCTGTAGTTTTAGCGCCAATTCCATTTACAATTCCATCATACCCTATTTTAACACGTTCCCATCTATTATCTCTATCCATTGCATAATAACGTCCTGTAACAGTAGCTAATTCACCTGTGCTTTCTTTCATGTATTCTTGCACTTCGTTGATAAAGTAAGTACCTGATTTTGGATCACAATCTCTACCGTCTGTAAATGCATGTAAAAAGACATTATGTACTTCATTCTCTTTAGCAACGTCTAAAATTCCTTTTAAATGATCGATGTGTGCATGGATTCCTCCATTAGAAACTAATCCTAATAAATGAATATTTTTTTTGTTTTCTTTAGCATATTTGAACGTGTCTAACAATACTTTTTCTTGCCCTAATGTTTTTTCTTTTACCGCTTTGTTTATTCTAGCTAAATTCTGATACACAATTCTTCCAGCACCAAGATTCATATGACCAACTTCAGAATTCCCCATTTGTCCTTCTGGTAATCCAACATGTTCTCCATCAGTTCTTAATTCTGCATGAGGATATGTATCATATAAACCATTAATAAAAGGTGTTTTTGCATTGTAAATGGCAGACACTTTTGGGTCTTGTGTAATCCCCCATCCATCCAAAATCATTAGTATAACTTTCTTGTTCATCATCTTAAATTGAACAGTAAAAGTAAGAAAGATTTTAATGGTTTTATAAAATTTTAACGAAACCGATAACGTAAATAATTATAGATATAGCAACTATAATTATAATAATATTTCTCTTCAACGATTTTTTATTTTCGGCTTGCAGTTTTTCTTTAATTCTTTTGAGTCGATCAGGTGTCGATTTTTTATCAAAAGAAACTTGAATATTTTTTCCTTCTTTAAAATTTTTCATTTTTTCAAAAGTTGAAACACGCGTTCTTTTGTTGTTTTTTAAACTCGTAATCATACCTGATATTGAACTCATAACAATTATATTTATAGAATTAAATTAAATAAAAAATAGTAACAACAATATAGGAAATAATTAAAAAGAGTATAATTTTTTTAACGAACTCATTTCTATAATCAATTTTTCTTTTTAGTTCATCTAATTCTTTAGTTGTTGCTTTTTTTGAAAAATCTACTTTGATTTTGTTCCCTTTTTAAATTTTATCTGTTTATCAAAACCTGACACACGTTTTCTTTTGTTTATTTTTAAACGTGTGTTTGTATTTGGAAAACTCATAGTTGAAAGTTTTTACCTTATAAGTAAGTAAAAATCAATAAATGTTACATAAAACTACTTTTTTAAGTATCCTATTTCTTTTTATGTAGATATAAAGATATAAATACCAAATTTTTTAACAGGAAAGAAGTAAAGTTGAATTGTAAAATTTGTAATTTTACAACGTAAATTTTATGATATCCTTAATGAAAGTACATTTTGAAATTAATGAAGTAACTAAGAAGTTACCCAGGCATTTGCATAAGTTTGTGGTTAAACAGCCTTATGATGAGTATACTGCTCAAAATCAAGCAGTTTGGAGGTATGTAATGAGGATAAATATTGATTATTTAAGCAAAGTTGCTCATGAATCTTATTTAACAGGACTTCAAAAAACCGGAATTTCTATTGAAAATATTCCATTTATGGAAGGAATGAATAGAATTTTAAAAGAAATTGGTTGGTCTGCAGTTTCTGTTGACGGCTTTATTCCACCAAATGCTTTTATGGAATTTCAAGCATACAATGTTTTGGTTATAGCCTCAGATATGAGGACTATTAATCATATAGAATATACACCTGCACCAGATATTATTCATGAAGCAGCAGGTCATGCACCTATAATTTCGAATCCTGAATATTCTGAATATTTAAGGCGTTTTGGCGAAATAGGAAGTAAAGCCATTTCTTCTTCTAAAGATTATGAGATGTATGAAGCCATTCGTCTTTTATCTATTTTAAAAGAAGATCCAAGTTCTTCTCAGATTGAAATTGATGATGCCCAAGAAAAAGTAGAGTGGTTGCAAAATAATATGGGTGAATTGTCTGAAATGGCACAAATTAGAAATTTACATTGGTGGACTGTAGAATATGGTCTAATAGGTACTTTAGAGAATCCAAAAATTTATGGAGCAGGGTTATTATCTTCTATAGGAGAAAGTGCTTGGTGTATGAAAGATGAAGTTAAAAAACTTTCCTATTCATTTGAAGCCGCAACCACAAATTTTGATATTACAAAACCTCAACCTCAATTATTTGTAACGCCAGATTTCGCTTATTTAAGTTTAGTTTTAAACGAATTTGCAAATACAATGGCTTTAAGAACTGGAGGTATAAAAGGTATTCGAAAATTAATAAATTCTAAAAACTTAGGAACGATTGAATTATCAACCGGAATTCAAATCTCTGGAGTCTTCACGAAAGTAATTCAATACAAAAACAATAAAGTTGCTTATTTTCAAACAATAGGTGCAACTGCTTTAGCTAACAGAGACAAAGAATTAATTGGCCATGGAATTACAAGTCACGCAGGTGGTTTTGGAAGTCCTGTTGGTAAATTAAAGGGAATTAATTTACCAATTGAAAACATGAGTCCTAGAGATTTAAGAGCTTATGGAATTTATGAAGGTAAGTCTATGACTTTAGAGTTTGAAAGTGGTGTTATTATAAAAGGAAAAGCAATTACAGGAACAAGAGATTTAAGAGGTAGAATTTTAATTATTTCTTTAGACGATTGTACTGTAACCTATAAAGATGAAATTTTATTTCAACCAGAATGGGGTATTTACGACATGGCAATTGGTAAAGAAGTGGTTTCTGCTTACGCTGGCGCTGCTGATGTAGATTCTTTCGAAGACAGTAGTAAAGTTTCTGAAGTTAAAACTCGTAAAATTAAGTATACAGAATCTGAAAAAGAATTGTACTTTTTATATGATCAAGTTAAACAAATGCGCAAAACAAATTCAGCAACAGAGGAAAAAATAACAGAAGTATTTAACCAGTTAAAAACTAATTTTTCTCATGATTGGTTACTAAACTTAGAAATCTATGAATTAGCTTTGCAAAATAATTACGCTTTAAAAGCTTCAATTTTAGAAAGATTAGAAGAATTGAAATGTAACAAAAGTTATACGAAATTAATTGAGAATGGATTAGTTTTGTGCGAAAATTAATAAGTTAGCATAAGTTTATTTAACTTGTTTAAAAGAAAATATATGGATCAAGAAATTAAAGATTATTTAGAAAAAGGCGCTGTAGTTTTAGATGTTAGAACGTTAGAAGAGTGGAATGAAGGCCATGTGTCAGGATCTAAACATATTGTTCTAACGGTAATTCCGTTAGAATTAGAACAAATTA
>FUWD013380918.1_pt1 | contig 16833 bp, 15 predicted proteins | sample 1063281 | NCBI WGS metagenome assembly FUWD01 (sample SAMEA79048168, study PRJEB19326) | metagenome | biome: marine | reverse complement strand
GGATGCAGCTGCATTCGAGGTATTCGCGGGAACTCAAGGTCTTCATGTCTGTCTCTAAGTGACGCCGAGGAGCTCAACCAGGCACTCGCCGCACTCGAATTCTCAAATATCTCTGGCGTCCTAGAGCCCGGAATTTTGGCTATGTCCGATCTTGCAAGAAAGTTTGAGGACTCAGCGGCGCATTTACTGTCCGAAAGCTTCGGAAACAAGGAACTTATTTCTCAATGCCGTCCTTGGTTGGACACTTTCAGAATTGGCGCAGAGATCCTGCGTCATTTGGCCACGTTGGCGCAGGAGCGTCAGCTGGACTCGGCTCGAGCTTCAGAGTTCGAACCGGCCTTCACTCGCTTGCGTTCCACTGGTAAGCGAGTGTTCGGTGACTCTCTAGAGATGTTTTTGGGTCATCTAATTCGAGAGTCACAAGTCACCACCACACCAACAACAACAACAAATAATGAGGAGCAATGAGAATGATCACTAAAAAAAGCAGTGCCGTTATTGCCTTAACAGCAGCGTCGGCCTTACTTCTTGGAGCCTGTGCAACAAGTTCTGAGACAACAACTGATTCCGGTTCTGCTGGATCAACTGACAGCGTCGCAGAAGGCACATTGCGTGTTGCAATGGGTTCTCCTGGAGAAGCGCAAATAGCCGTCTGGGATCAGGTTGCCGCCCAGTTTGAGTCCGAAAACCCGGGTATCAAGGTGGAAATGAACTACGTTGACGATGACCTTTACCAGACAATTGGCTTGCCAAACCTGCTTTCAGGTCGCGATGCACCAGATGTCTACTTTGAGTGGGCTGGTAGCAGGCTTGCTGAGAGGAACCAGGGCGGCTACGCAGCTGACCTAACTTCTTACATGTCTAGTGGTGTCCTATCGGGCATCTGGGAGGAATCAGCATTCTCCTCGGGTGAAGTCGATGGAAAGCTATTGTTGGCGCCTCACAAGGCAGACGTGACCAACGTCATTTGGTACAACGTTGATATGTTCGATGAGCTGGGAATCACTCCCCCAACCACTTGGAGTGAACTAATGACTACCTGTCAGGTTGTTTCCGAGGCAGGCTACATCCCAATGGCGACCGGAAATAAGGACTTTTGGGCCGCAGGTAACTGGCTGGGGCACCTAACGTCCCGAGTTGTAGGTGAAGATGTCTACGATTCGGCATTAGGCCAACGCACATCATTCAACACGCCTGAGTGGGTAGAAGCCTTTGGTTACATCAAAGAGCTCGCCGACAACAACTGCGTGAATGAAAGCGCTAACGCAATTGCAGATAACGAAGGTGCTCAGTTGTTCTTCCAAGGTGAAGCAGCAATGCACCCAATTGGTTCTTGGCTAGTCAGCTGGGCAATTGGTGAAGCACCTGACCTTAACTTTGACTACGTCAACCTACCTTCGATGCCAGGTGGTGCTGGAGATCAAGGCAGCGTAATTGGAGTTGTTACTGGTTATGTGATCAACGAAATGAGCCCACTTAAAGATAAAGCCGCCGAGTTCCTAGCAATGGCAAACAATGAGGAGTTCGTGGCCAAGTTCATCGAAGCAGAGGCTGTGCCATTGGCTATCTCTGCAGCAAACGCGGAGCTGGACGATAGAACAGCTCGCTTGAACACCATGCTGGCCGGATCAAACACGATTGTCGGACCCCCAGACACTGACTATGACCTAGAGGTTGCAGACTACTTCTACCGCGCGGTAGCCGCTGTGCTGGGAGGAGTCAGCACTCCAGAAGAGGCAGCAGCCGAATTGGCTGCATCAGTCGAATAACAACAGTTGAACTGCAGGGTGTGCTCGCGCAATGTGAGCGCACCCTGCACCAACAGAAAGCAAAAGCATGAAGGCCGAAAAACCGTGGGTACCGTTTCTATTTCTCGCACCCGCTTTGGCTTTTTTCGTCTTCGCGGTTTTGGTGCCAATGATTGCGACCGCCGGCTTTAGTTTCACGAACTGGAATGGTTTCGGTGAGTTCACCTTTGTGGGGGTTGTAAACTATGTGGAACTCGCTTCCGACAACATTTTTGCGAAATCCTTCACAAACGTTCTGTTTTACATTTTTGCTACGTTAATACTTGAAGTCCTGGTCGGTTTGTGCCTGGCTGGTCTGATCAGCGTCCAGAAGTCTGGTTCACTGTGGTTCCGCGTAGCACTTTTTGCACCAGTCATGCTGCCCATGGTTGTGGTTGCAGTGCTCTGGTCTTTCATCTACAATCCGGATTTTGGATTAGTGAACGGCGCCCTGAAGGCTGCTGGATTAGAAGATTTCACTCGCGTTTGGCTGGGTGACCCAGACACCGCCCTGTTGGCCATAAGCATCGTTTCAGGTTGGGTCTTCTCAGGTTTTTTCATGGTGATTTTTTACTCCGCTCTCCAACAGGTGCCAGAGGAGCTTTCTGAGGCTGCCAGCCTGGATGGAGCCAGCGAATGGCGGATTTTTTGGAGCGTGAAGATCCCTTTCATCCGCAATGCAATTGAGGTAGGGGTTTTGCTCTGTGTCACCGGCGCATTCCAAGGCTTTGATCTATTTTTCGTCCTAACAAATGGCGGACCCTTTAATGCCACGGAAATTCCAACAACGCTTTTGGTTCGCACCGTGTTCAGAAATGCCGATGTCGGCTACGGATCAGCAATGGCGGTTGTGCTAACGGTAGTGATACTAGTTGTGGGCTGGATGTTTGTCAGAATTCGCAAGTGGAATGATCAGAAGGAGTTGCGACGATGACCAAAGCAATTTACTTGCAGCGCCGTCCTAGGGTGGCACTGCGACAAAGACTCCCAAAACTACTGGTCACCTTGGGCTTGAGCCTCATCGCGCTCATTTATGCTTTCCCGCTGTTATGGATGACGGTATCTGGGCTAAAAACTAATCAACAGATATTCCGGGAACCATTCGCTCTGCCCGAAACTTGGGACTTCTCCATATGGATCGAGGCCTGGCAAGTGGGAAACATTGGGCAATACGCCCTCAATAGCGCCATCACCACTAGCGTGACGGTCGTAGTCATTCTCTTCGCCGGTTCTGCGGCAGCATTTGCCTTCAGTCGCTACCAGTTTCGTGGCAGGGGGGCACTGATGGGGTTACTGTCCCTTGGGTTGCTTCTTCCGCTGCAGTCCTACTTCATCGCTCAAAGCAGCATGTTCAATGCGCTGTATATCACCAACACTCGCTTCGCGCTCATCATCCCCTACATTGCAATGGGCCTTCCACTTGCCACCTACCTTTTGACGGTCTATTTGAAAGCCCTCCCCGATGAGCTTTTCGAAGCGGCCCGCATGGAGGGTGCGAGTGACTTCATGATCTACAGGCTTATCGCAATGCCCCTTCTCAAGCCAGGTCTTGCAACAGTGGGAATATTCTCCGCATTGGCGTCATGGAACGAGTTCTTGCTGGCATTGCTATACATCCAAGACGATGCCTTGAAAACTATCCCGACTGGCTTATTGGCTTTTTCAAGCCGCTACGTGACAGATTATGGACTGCTGTTTGCCGCCCTCACCATTGTCACCTTGCCCATGATCATCATTTACATCGCTTTCAACAAGCAAATTGTTGAGGGGCTTACGGCCGGAAGCCTAAAGTAACCTCGCCGGCAGATGAAGGATGTGGAGTTCCACGCTCTTTGCAACAGCAATCTCAGTGCTAATTGGCACACCCAACGCTCACAGACCTCAATGCCTCAAACTCCTTAGCATCAACACTCAGTTCCCACTTCACCTTCACGGTCATCCAGTCCTCGACATATTGGCACCGGTAACTAATGTTTGTTGGTAGCCACTCAGCGGGGTCTCTTGCTGACTTAGAACGGTTAGAGCTTGCACTAACCGCTATTAGTGCTTCCGCAAGGTCTAGGTCATTGGCAAATGCTTGGCGTCTTTCAGTACTCCAAGCATTTGCACCGCTGTCCCAGGCTTCTTTTAGTGGAATCATGTGGTCAATGTCTAGCTTCGATGAATCAGTGATCACAACGGCGTCATAGCTTGAGAACCAGCTGCCGGTTAGCACCTTGCAGCCAGCACCTAATGTCACAGGTTCTAAGGATTCAATAATCAACACTTCTTCGCGGGCATTACAGCTGTCTCGGTCTGCATCTATCCAGTGTTTGAACAGACCCCTGTCATAACCACTTGTTACCTCTGGCTTGATCTCCATGCTTGCAAGCAAGAATGTGAACCTATCGACTTGTTCAGAAGACCCACCCTCCTCAGCAACCAGCTCTTCATTGGCAGTCTCCTGCCCAGGCTCCGATGGAGCTGTGCTGGAGCTTACTTCTGGGGTTGCTTTTGGCTCAGGATCAACAGATTCAGTCTCATTGGATCCGGGCTCTGGTTCCTGAGAGGCAGACGCGGTGGGGGTTGATTGGGCCTGTGAGGCTGTTTGTGAGGCAGTTGGTTGTGGTTCTGGGCTGTCGGTGACAAGGCCAATAAAGCCAAAGAGTGCGAGACTAGCCACGATGGCAATTGTTTTTGGTTTCCACATCAGCCTCGCCCCCCAAGGGTTATCTTGCTAACACAGTACCCGTGGAGGCTGACAGATGAGCCCGCTCGTATTTATGCTGCGCAACTAAAACGTTATTGGACAGGTCCCCGGATACTCAACGGATAGGTCCCTGTTTTTCTCCGAGTAGCAAACGTAAGTTGGCTCATCGCCGGACACCCAGCTCTGATCTCTTGTGATCGATACTGTGTCAGTGAATTCGGTTGACTCATTAACTGTGATTACGTAGCCGCCGATGCTTATCGAATTACCCTTATAAAGGATTGAATCTAGGCTGAAATCGTTCTCTACTTTAGTTTCGATGTAGATGAGGGTTCTTCCCTCGGGGGCAAGGGCTGTCATTGGTCCAGCCCCATTCCCGAAGCTCGTATCGATGTGATAGACCAGCACCCCTTCTCGGCTGCGGTTGGCGGGTTTATCGACATCAAATTTAGTTGACCTTCGTGATTCTATGGCGATCGCCTGGGTATCAGACATCCTGATCAAAATGGTTTTGAGCGACGCATCCGCAACGCTCACCGGCGTCAATACGAACGAAGTTTCTTGGAAGTTCTCATCGGTTAGACAGAAAACTTCGTCGTCAGTCATCCAACCCGCTAGCCACATGGGCCAGCCACTAAGAGACTTGGTTACCCCGTCTTGATTGTCCATTATGTCGAGGCCCTTGAACGGACCGGACAGAGTGAAATCGCTGCGCTTTACGCTGTTCTGGCTGTGCCAGTAAAGATCGGGCACCCGAAAATAGTGCATAGTTTCGTGGGCCCAGAAGGCCCAAAGGTTCTTGTCAGGTCTGAACTGATAACTTCCGGGTGTAAAGCCTCGGTAAATCTTGCCCTCGTCAGTTTGGTAGGGGCCATTTGAGGGTGGCCAAAGGTTGAACTCTTGGGAGACGTCTTGATTTCTTGGAAGAATGAAAAAGACCATGTCCACGCCAGTGAAGTCAACGAACGGATCGCTAGCGCTCAGGGCTGCATTCCAAAACCTATCCACTACCGACGTATTTTCTTCACCGTGCTGGGCAGTATTTTGTTGGGTCTCGGACTGGGAAAAGTTTTCCGATGGCTGGTCTATCGTGATCCAGTCTCCATAGAACTCCCAGTCGAACGAGACTTGCCTCGAGTGAATACTTCGTAGTACTTAGACATCATCTCGGCGGCCGGTTTCGTGAAATCCAAGGGTTGCCCGTCACCCTTGATATCTGGGTACTGGACTGGAATTACCGCAATTTTGTAGTTCCCATCTTCAAGACCACCCTCGGCTCTTGGAAAACCAGTGGGATAGGCGTCTTCGTACCTTGCGCGCTCCCAGCTGGTTTCAATTAACTGGCATCTCTGAACATTGTTCTCGGGGAGATTTGATGTTAGGGCAGGGGTTTCCTGAGTCTGATCGGTTTGGCATACGGGCTGAAATGCCTTCCAGCCACTATTCGAAACCCTGGTTACGGGCTGAAGTTCAATTGAGTCGCACGCTGGGTAACGCGAGTTTATAACTACTGGCTCTTCAGTAGCTTTCGCCTTGGAAGTTGTTGCCACTCCGGCTCATTGGCTGGTGGCGCTTGCGAAGTTGTGCAGCCCGCCAATATAATCGCGGTCAACACAATGCCGATGAGTCGTTTCAAGATTCTCCCTCTTCGTGGCCTAGGCCTAGATGCTGGTCGGAGCCATTAGCTGGTTTTAAGGGGGAACTCTTCACCATCGTCAGGCAGCAGCGCAAAGAGCTCCATCTTGGCGTCCATCCACTCTTGGACGTGTCCTGATTCCAGGATGGTCATCATTTCTGACATGGCATCTAGGTGGGGCTGATCTGCCATTGCAGCCATCTCAGCGCCATGCTGTTGGCTTTGGCTTGCCACTTCTTCGAAGCTTGAACCTCGAAAAGATTGACTGCAGGCTCCACCGAGTTCCAGGCAGCTGATTGTCTTCATTGGCCAAAAGTCTAAAGGTTTGGCCCTTTGAAGTCACTTTTGCCGCGGTGTCACCAATTGTTTTTCATAAATCACCAACGTGACTCGGGGAATAACCGATTAGGCGATGCCAGTTGGCATACTAAAGACATTCCGTTTTATCGAAGATGATTGTGAGGGCCAAATGATAGGCAATACCTTTTCTTTTTCCTCAGAGGCTGGCCACACATGTTTACCTGCGGCCTCACCCGCATTTGTCACAAAACGATATCAATATCTGGGTCTTCTGACCGCTTAAAGGCGCTTTGGTCGCTAGCGATCCACCCGTTAATTCTCTAGTTTTTGGTTTTGATGTATACAACCAAAGCCTTTTTACCGGCATAATTGCCTAATATTTGCAAACTTTTACCTTGATTGGATACAATAGTGTTAAACCCCAAAGGTTTTTCCTGTCTCGCAAAACCTAAATGCGAGCGTCAAACGACTGCCCTTACCTGGGCAACCCCATTTATTGCAGGCGGTAGCCTTAGATTCGAAGTACAAGGAAGTGCCTTATGTCACTGTCGACACTGAAGCGTTGGGTAACCGAGGTTGCCGATCTAACCGATCCAACCGAAATAATCTGGTGCGACGGATCCCATGCGGAGAGCCAAAAAATCAACGCACTTCTTGTTGAGAACGGCACCTTCGAGAAACTAAACCAGAAGATTAGACCGAACAGCTTTATCTCCCGCACTGACCCTGCTGATGTTGCAAGGGTCGAGTCCAGAACCTTTATTTGCTCTGAAGACGAAAAGGACGCAGGCCCGACAAACAACTGGGTCGAGCCTGCAAAAATGCGCGCTGAACTCAATGAGAAATTTGCAGGCTCGATGCGTGGTCGCAAAATGTATGTGATCCCGTTTTCCATGGGACCACTCAACTCACCGCTTGCTCGCTACGGAGTCGAAATAACAGACTCACCTTATGTTGTGGCGTCCATGCGAATCATGACCAGGGTCAGTGGCAAAATTGTGGACAAGATTGCCAAGGGGGCTGACTGGGTCCCAGCTATTCACTCGGTTGGTCAAGCCACTGATTGACGATCAGGGCAACACCGTTGCCGATACCCCCTGGCCCTGCAACCCGGAAAACGTCTACGTAGTTCAGTTCCCGGAGACCCGAGAGATTTGGTCCTTCGGTTCTGGATACGGCGGGAATTCACTGCTTGGTAAGAAGGCTATGGCGCTTCGCATTGGTTCGGTTCTTGCGCGCGATGAGGGTTGGCTAGCGGAGCACATGCTACTAATCAGAATCACCACTCCCGAGAAAAAGCAGTACCACGTGGCAGCTGCGTTCCCTTCGGCCTGTGGTAAGACAAATCTTGCCATGTTGCAGTCTCAAATGCCGGGCTGGAAAGTTGAGACCCTTGGCGATGATATTGTTTGGATGGCTCCAAACGATAACGGCAAGATCCGAGCAATAAACCCAGAAAACGGTTTATTTGGGGTTGCTCCCGGTACTGGAATCGCAACCAATAAGGTGGCGGTTGATTCGATGCGTGAAGGTGCTATTTTCACCAACGTCGCGACCACCAAAGACGGTGACGTCTGGTGGGAGGGGCTCACGGCTGAGGTTCCAGAAGGCCTAACCGATTGGAAGGGCGACCCCTGGGACAAGGACAGCGGCAAAACTGCCGCTCATCCCAATGCCAGGTTCTGCTTGCCAATCGATCAGGTTACGAGCCTCAGCGACAATTGGGCAGAGCCCGAGGGTGTTGAACTAGATGCAATTTTGTTTGGTGGCAGAAGAGCTACCAACGTGCCACTTGCTGTTCGTTCGCTGAATTGGCAACATGGCGTTTTCTTGGGAGCAACCATTGCCAGTGAGCAAACTGCTGCGGCCGAGGGTCCCATTGGGATTCTTCGACGAGACCCCTTTGCAATGTTGCCTTTTTGCGGCTACAACATGGGTGACTACTTCGGTCACTGGTTGTCCTTCGCTGAGAAACTAGACCCGGCCAACTTGCCCACCATCTTCCAGGTGAACTGGTTCCGGAAAGATGATGAGGGCAAGTTCATCTGGCCGGGCTTTGGCGAGAACATGCGAGTGCTGCAATGGATCGTTGGCCAGATTGAAGGTAAAGACTCCTCGACAGCAACCCCAATTGGCATGGTTCCAAAAGCCGAGGCGCTAAACACCGAAGGCCTGGAACTATCGAACGAGAAACTTGCTCAATTGCTCGCAGTTGATAAAGACACTTGGAGCCACGAAGCTGGCGAAATTGCAGGATTCTTTGACAGCTTCGGCGACAAAATGCCGGAGGAGCTGAGGTTGGAACTTCAAAACCTAGAGACTAGACTTCGGGCCTAAGTGGCCTTGGTTTTGCTGGCATTTTTAGGGGCTTTTGGAACAAGTAACGATTCACTAAAGTTTGTTCTGTGAAAGCTTATTGGTGTGTTGTCAGGGTTTACACTACAGTCGAACCGTCGTAAAAATTAACCTAGATTTATTACGTGACAATGATTGATCTTCAATGAAGAAGGAGTAACGATGGACAAGACAAGACTGGCCGGCAAAAAGGCTCTTATTACAGGTGGCGCTCAAGGTATGGGTGCTGCAATAGCCAAACACTGGGCCGCACAGGGCGCGGAAATTTGCCTCGGAGACCTAAATATTGAGGGCATCAAAACCGTTGCCGAAGAAATCATTGCCGATGGCGGCAAGGCCACCTACATCAAGCTTGACGTAGCCAGCGAGGAAGACGCCAAGGCGGCCGTTCAGCACACCGTTGACACTTTTGGTGAAATCAACCTTCTTCTAAATAACGCAGGCATCAACAAGCCACTGTTCTTCTTGGACATCACCAAGGAAAACTTCGACCTACTGAACAAAGTAAACACCTGGGGATCCCTAAACGTTATGCAGAAGGTTGCTCAGCAGATGAAGGATCAGGGCAAGCGCGAGTATCCATACAAGATTATCAACGTTGGCTCGATTCTTTCTCGCGAGGCTTTCGATGACGTCACCGTGTACACAATGACAAAGCACGCAATTCTTGGTCTAATCAAGGCCGGTGCAAAGTCACTGATTGAGCACAACATCACCGTTAACGGCTACGGCCCAGGGGTTGTTCGCACCGAAATGTGGGAGCAACTGGACAAGGACCTCGTTGCGATTGGCAAATTCGAGAAGCGTGGCCAATCAATGGACGACATTGCGGAGAACATGATCCTCATGAAGCGCTACAGCTACCCAGAGGACGTAGTTGGAACTGCTTCGTTCCTAGCCAGCCCAGAGTCTGACTACATGACTGGTCAGCTTCTAATGATCGATGGCGGAATGGTAATCCAGTAATTTAGACAATAAAAAAATCCCCCCAAAAGGTAGCCGCCTTAGGGGGGATTTTTTTATGCGCTAGATAAGCATTGTTAGAGGATTCTCGATCCTTGCCTTGAACGCGGCTAGCCACTGAGCAGCCAACGCACCGTCAACCGCCCGGTGGTCGGCGGACAGCGTCACGCTCATGATGGTGGCGACAGTTATTTCACCATCCACAACCACGGCCTTCGGCCCTGCTGCACCGACGGCCAAAATACCTGACTGCGGTGGGTTCAAGATCGCCGAGAAGCTTGAGGTGCCGTACATGCCCAAGTTAGTCACTGCAAAGCTGCCGCCATTTAGCTCTTCTTGGCGAAGCTTTCCTGCTCGTGATCTTTCGGCCAAGTCAGTGATGGTCCTGGCAATATTGCTAAGTGACCGTTTTTCAACGCCTCGGATAACCGGAGTGAGCAAACCACCGTCGGTTGAGACTGCGATCGATATGTCTACTGACTCGTACTTGATCATGGCGTCTGGTCCCCAGACGACATTCGCTTCTGGGACATCCTCAAACGCTGCGGCGACGGCTCTGACAACCATGTCGTTGACCGAGATCTTGACCTGTGAGCTTTCGTTGATCTTCTTACGCAATGCAAGTAGTTCATCTACTTTGCAGTCTGCGTTTAGGTAGAAGTGAGGGACAGTGCTTTTACTCTCGGTGAGTCTTCTGGCAATTGCCTTACGCATCGAAGTGTGAGGAACCGTTGAGTAAGTGGATGAGTACTCCTGGCTCGCAAGCTCCTTAGAAGCACTTGTGCTCACTGGAGCTGGGGCCTGAGGGGCTACTACTGGGCTGGCTGCGGCAGGTGCCGCTACAGGCTCAGCGGCAGTAGTTCCGTTTGCAACGCTTGCTTCAACATCGCGTCTGACCACTCTTCCACTTGGGCCGGTACCCGTGATCTGACTCACATCAACGCCAGCATCCTTAGCTAGCTTTCTGGCAATAGGAGACACACGCTGTCTTCCGGAAGCCTGAACAGTTTCAGCCGGAATAGCTGCTGAGGTGTCTGCGGCCGTGACACTTGGAGTGGCGACTGGCTCGGAAACTGGGGAGGCAACAGGACTAGCAACCAGAGATGCGGCTGGTGATGCAGCTTGTGCTGCTGCAGCTGGAGTCACTTCTTCTGGAGCAGCAGCACTCTCGCCTGCTTCGCCAACCATGGCAATGGTGCTACCGACTTCCATTTCATCGCCCGGCTTGCCAATGAGCTCCAAAATAGTTCCGGCAGTTTCTGCCAAGAGTTCTACGACTGCCTTATCGGTTTCAATTTCAGCTATTTGCTGGCCGACGACAACCTGGTCACCAACGGCAACCTGCCAGCTAGAGATGACTGCATGGGTTGCGCCTGCAGCAACCTCGGGAAGTTTGATTTGTGTGGCCATTAGTTTTTGCCAAACCCTTCCTTCACGAGGTTCAAGCCTGCCACCACTTCTTCAAGGCCGGCGATAGATGCTCGCTCTAGAACCTTGGAGATGCTTGGTGATGCTTCACGTCCGTGAACTCGTTGAACCGGCTGATCTAAGTGGTCAAAGAACCTGCGCTGGATCTCATCGGACAGCCATCCGCCGTAGCTGGTGCCTTGAACGCCCTGCTCGACTATGACAACACTGTTGGTCTTTTTGATGCTCTCACCGATGGTGTCCCAGTCAATGCTCGCGCGGTCTAGCCAGCGAAGATCGATTAATTCGCCGTCTAGGCCGGTCTGGTCAAGAGCTTCCTTGGTGATGTTGACCATGTTTAGGTAGCTGAGAATTGTGGTGTCTTTGCCTTCTCTAACAACTCGTGCCTTACCAAACTCGATGTGGTAATCAAGATCGTCGGCTGGAATCAGACCGCGCTGGGTATAGAGATCAACGTGCTCGATCATCAAAACTGGGTCTTCCATCTTTAGCGCAGCGTTCATGAGGCCGATGTAGTCAAACGGGTTGCTGGCTGCAACTACTCGCCAACCAGGGGCGGTAGCGAAGATGCCGGCTGGATCCATTAGGTGCTGGGAGCCATAGCCCGAGCCCATTGCAATCTTGGTTCTTAGAACCAATGGCACTGGGTTCTGACCACCAAACATGTGCCTGGCCTTACCAATCTGATTGAAGACCTGGTCCGCTGCAACCCAAAGGAAGTCCGGATACATGAACTCAACTACCGGGCGAAATCTGCCATCCATGGCCATTCCACCACCCAGGCCTGCAAAGGCGTTTTCGCTAATTGGGGTTCCAAGTACTCGGCCGTCATATTTATCTGGCAGGCCCTTGGTTGCACCGTTGGTGCCACCCTTTAGGCGATGAACATCCTCACCCAAAATAATGATTCGGTCATCAAGTTCCATTTGACGATCCATGCCCTTGGCGATGGCGTCAACAAAACGAATGTCGGTTGTTTCTCCGGTGTAAGAGTCTTGCTCCAGTGTCTTGGCTCCAGCAAGCTCTGAAAGATCCGAGCGCAGCCCAACGTCCACGAAACCAGAGTCTGGCCAGAGGTTAGCCTTGATTTTTCTAGCTCCCGGCTTTCCGTCTAGATCTGGCTCTAGCAATTCAAGTGCGACTAGCTCCATTGCGGCAACTGCTTGATTTCTAGTTTCAGTCACCTGCTCCTGAGTGATCAGACCAAGTTCGATCATCTCGTTGGCAACCTTGTCCAGTGGGTCACGGCTTCTCCAGTGCTCTTCTTCTTCCTTCGAGCGGTAACCGAATGCGCTTCCTGGGAAGGCTCCGTTCTGGTGGAAGAATCGATAGACCTCTGCTTCAACAACCGCTGGGCCCTTGCCAGAGCGAACGTGCTCCTCAACTTCTTGCATGACGTGCCAAACGGCAAGTGGGTCCATTCCGTCTACGCGCCAGCTAGGAATACCAAAACCAACGCCGCGACCGCTTAGGCGGTCTTCCTTGGTTGCCTCGGCAACCGTGGTTGAAACCGCGTAGAGGTTGTTCTCAATGAAGAACACCAGTGGGACATCCCATGCTGCGGTTAGGTTCATGCTCTCAAGCACGCTGCCAATGTTTACGGCTCCGTCTCCGAAGTAGCTGGTTGTCATGTCCGTAGTTCCGGCTCTCTTCTGTGACCAGGCGTTACCAGCTGCAAGTGGAACACCGCCACCAACAATCGCGTTGGTTCCCAGTGCTCCGGCTTCATGCCACTGAAGGTGCATCGAGCCACCACGGCCCTTGCAATATCCTTGGGCAAGCCCAAGGATCTCGGCGGCAGTCTTTTGCAGAACTTCTTGAACTTGGCTAGTTACAAGGTTGGTCACATCTAGTTGTGGTGCTACGTAGGCAATTGCCTTAGCTAGAAATTGGTGGTGTCCTCGGTGGGATCCATTGATGGCATCGGTTGGGCGCATACCGACGATGGAACCTACTGCTCCACCTTCTTGACCGACAGATGAGTGAGCGGGGCCGTGGACCAGACCCTCTCCGGCGATTTCAAGAATCGCCTCTTCGAATGCTCTGATTAGATGCAGCTGACCGAGCATGGTCTCAAGTAGTTTGGGGTCGGCGTTTTGGTAATCCTGCTTGGTGGTTTTGATCTCCACCCATGGCTCGAGGGGATCTAGCTGAATGCGTTCGGTCATCGATGACTCCATAAAGAATATTGATTGGCTATTGGTACTAATTTAGCGTGATTGTATACATTACTACAACTGCTAAGCCAAAAAAGCGTGCAAAAAGCACTTTTTGTCGGTAGTTTGTATCCAATAGCTAGCAGATGGGCATGTCATGAAAAAGGGAATTCCTGGACTAAGGGGCACCGACCACGTCGGTTTCAACGTGCCGGATATCGAGCAGGCAACCAAGTTCTTTGTCGAGGTAATCGGTTGCGACTACATCTACAAGCTGGGTCCGTTCCAGTCCGATGATGACTGGATGGAGAGACAACTAAACGTTGACCCCAGAACAGTTATCAAGCAGAACCGTCACTTCCGCCTTGGCCACGGCACCAACTTTGAAATCTTCGAATACCAATCGGTTGATAAGACCCCGATGGCTCAGCCTAAAAACAGCGATGCCGGTGGTCACCATCTCGCCTTCTACGTCGACGACTTAGATGCTGCAATTGAACACCTGAAGTCTCATGGTGTTGAGATTTTGGGTGAACCGGTCTCAAGTAAGGCATTTGCCACCGGTCAGCGTTGGATTTACTTCTTGGCCCCCTGGGGTATGCAGTTCGAACTTGTCAGCTACCCGAACGGCAAGAAGTATGAAACGGATGCTCCCGTAAAGCTCTGGTCTCCAAAGAATCCAGCCGAGTGATTCTCAGTCGAAGATCTCCGGGTGGGCAACAAGAGCGTTGCGAGTTCTTCTGATGTGAGCTGCAAGGTTTATCTCCAAGTCTTCATAGTCCCCACGAACCATGGCATCGAGAATCAATCGGTGCTCCAAGTGAGTCACACTGCCGGCTTCAATGCCGCTCAGCTTCACAAACGCTCTGCGGTAGTGCTGGGTAGTGTTCCATAGTCTGACTACTAGATCCTTCAGCATCCCGTCTGGTCCGTGAGAGTAGGCCAAGAGATGAAACTCGCGGTCTAGCCTCAAGAAGGTTTCCACGTCTACAGATGCCTCCATCTGTTCAACCAATTTCAGCAATGCGGTAGTTGTTTCCGGCTGCATCTGCTGGGTGCTTTGTCTAAGTAGTAGCGGCTCTAGGCGCTCTCGTATTTGGTAGGCCTCTTCGCACTCTTTCTTGCTGAGCTTTGAAACCCAGGCTCCAGTGTTAGCGACAATTGAAACTAGGCCATCGGCCTGCAGGCGTCTTAGGGCATCTCGCACCGGAAGCCGGCTTGCACCAAACTCTGAAGCCAACCGCTCCTGAAGAATTCGTGACCCCGGGGCGATTGTGCCGGCAAGTATCTGCGCGCGTAGCTCGTGAGCGATTTTCTCACTTGAGCCGCGGTCTTTTTCCTCCAAGCTTTTCCTCCTCGGGTCTAAAAATAGAAGCTTAGTCTTTGTTAGGTTTGCAGTAGCCACTTGAGAACTGCTTGGCTCGGCTCGACCTAATTGAATACAATCTTCACAGTTTTTAGTTGGTTTCGGCCGTTTATCGGCTTTTATTCAATAAAATGTATCCAATTGCATGATTTCAACTTGCATCAAGTAGCTAGTAAGTTGAGTACTAGCAACAGATAAACTCAAGTGAAAAACCATCTCTACCTAGAATGAGGCCCCAATGGCAATGGCAACCATCAACCCGACGACCGGCGAAACTGAATTTGAAGTAGAACTTCACACACCGGCCGAGGTAGAGACCCGAATTGCCCTGGCGCAGACCGCCCACGAGACTCTTCGAACCATGAGCTACGCCGAGCGCGCCGCCTTGATGATCAAAGCGGCTGACTTGATTGAAAGCGAAGTAGAGCAGACAGCAATCATGCTCACTCGCGAAATGGGTAAGCCAATTGCGCAGTCCCGAGGAGAAGTTCTCAAGTGTGCCAAGAGCATGCGCTTCTACGCTGAAAAGGCAGAGGAATTTCTAGCACCACAGGTGCTAGCCGACCCATCAACAGTCAACGCCAGCCAAGCAATGGCCATTTGGCAGCCACTAGGTGTTGTGTTGGCCGTTATGCCCTGGAACTACCCGCTTTGGCAGGTAATTAGGTTTGCAGGTCCAGCCCTAATGGCTGGAAACTCTGGAGTGTTGAAGCATGCTTCAAACGTTCCGCAGTCTGCCCTTTATTTGAATGACATCTTCGCCCGCGCTGGCTTCCCGGAAGGCTCCTTCATAACCCTTATGATCTCGGCGTCCAGCGTTGCAAGCGTGATTGACGACTGGCGCATAAAGGCCGTTACCCTCACCGGTTCCGAGCCTGCCGGTCGAGCAGTTGCCGAGCGAGCAGGACGACAGATAAAGCCTTCGGTCATGGAGCTTGGTGGCTCTGATGCTTTTGTTGTAACGACAAATGCTGACATCGAAGCTGCCGCGACAACTGCAGTAGCCGCCAGAATTAACAACAACGGGCAATCCTGTATCGCAGGAAAGCGCTTCTTGGTCTTTGCAGATGTTTATGATCAGTTCGTGAAAAGTTTTGTTTCAAAAATGAGCGCACTAAAGATGGGCGACCCAATGGACGAGACAGTTCAGCTTGGACCGCTGGCAACAGCCAACGGCAAGCGCGACATTGTTGAGCTAGTTGAGGACGCCAAAGCAAAAGGCGCAAACATTCTTTGCGGTGGCGAGACTCCAGAGGGACCAGGCTTCTTTTACCCAGCAACGGTTATTGATGGCCTAACCGATGACATGAGACTTGTCATGGAAGAGGCTTTTGGGCCGGTTGCCAGCATCTACAAGGTTGCCAACAAAGAAGAGGCGATTAAGATCGCCAACCAAACAACCTTTGGTCTTTCCTCTGCTGTGTGGACCCAAGACACGGCTGAGCAGGACTACTTCGTTCAGCACCTTCAGGCAGGTGCTGTCTTCGTAAACGGCATGACGATTTCTTACCCAGAGCTAGCATTTGGTGGCATCAAGGACTCGGGCTTTGGTCGCGAGTTGTCCGATGCTGGCATCAAAGAGTTCTGCAACCTAAAAACAGTCTGGAAGGCATAGTCGAGCCGGACTGTTTTTGATTCTTCAATACTTTGGCTAGCTGAGACCGATCGGCGCTAGAAGTGAATCGCTCTAGCTAGTAAGGGTTAGTGACGAACAGCTTTTCAGCTGGGAACTTGGTTATAACCTGAGCTCCATTGTTGGTAATAACGACTTCCTCTTCGATCCTGGCTGCCGAAATACCGTCTGGTGATGGGCAGTAAGTTTCAAGAGCGAAAACCATACCGGCCTTTATTTCAACCGGGTGAGTCAAGCTGTTTAGACGCGAGATGATCGGGCGTTCATGCAGGCCAAGACCAAGGCCGTGACCAAACTGCAGACCGAAAGCATCCATCTCATTGGCGAAGCCAATCTCTTCGGCCTTTGGCCATAGCTTGGCAATTTCATCGGTTCCAACGCCATCGGCAACCTTGTCGATCGCGGCATCCATCCATTCTCTGGCCTTGGCATAGGCATCGTGTTGAGCTGGGATAGCTCTGCCGACCGAGAAGGTGCGGTAGTAGCAGGTGCGGTAGCCCTGGTAGGAGTGAATGATGTC
>FUWD012886603.1_pt1 | contig 16838 bp, 15 predicted proteins | sample 1063281 | NCBI WGS metagenome assembly FUWD01 (sample SAMEA79048168, study PRJEB19326) | metagenome | biome: marine | reverse complement strand
CCCGGCTTTAAGCTGGTATACTTGTATGACTGCATGTGGTTCATCAGTCATGCTCAGAGCAGGCAAGGAATTCCTCAAAAAGTTCTGAGGCGATATTGCAGCAAAAATAAATCCCAGAAGGGGTCGTCTCTCTTCGATGACAGAAAACACAGGACTCAAAATCACCAAATAAGCCTGCCTGTCACGATCAGGAGGCAGAATGGTTGGACCGACGCACGTCGGCAATCCACTTTGTGTCACCTTCTCTATGGCTATATGTAGGTCAGGGTTGGAGTTTATGTCATATCCCAGAAATGAATCGAGGCCAACCGGGGGAGCGACGTACCAGACAGGATAGTAATCTTGCCCCAAGGGGGCTGGAATCCTGGTTCCATCGTCAGCTTGACTCCAAATTCCAAAATTTGGCAGAGTCTGAACCTTACCGAGCTTTTCCAAGGCCTTCTTTTCTTCAGATGGAACCTTCGGAACCCATTGCACGAATCTCATGCTGCCGTGTTGAACGAGGTGAGACACGTACAATAGAAACTCGTTTTTTCCACTTGATCAGAGCCTTCCATGAAGCGGGTAATCGATCCTATTTGACAGTTTTCTAAATGCTTGAAGCCTTGCTGCAGGCTTGTCGAATAAGCGTCGGCCATCAGTGCGAATACTTCACGCCGATTAACTGATTCGTTGTCGTGCAAAGCAGTGGCGGATATAAAAGTGACAAAAATTGCTATAGCCCCTACCAGATATGCGTCTGCGAAGCATAGCAGGCCCTTGGGCTCCTTTGTACGCCTCCTTCGTAATACCAGGAAAATCAATCCACCCAGCGTCGCAAACATTCCCGCTGCGTAAATTGCCGCTCGACGCTGAACCCCATAGATCCCAGCCTGCCAATCATCGGCCTCAATGTCTAGCCCGACTATCATCAGGACTTCACCAGTTCTCGGGTCAAGAACCGGCGCCAGCGCTGAAATGAAAGTACCGTATTCGTCTGTCTCTGGTCCTTCTATGAAAGGCAGACCATCTTTAAAAATCTGGATTACATTTTCTGAGGGCTGTTCATGAACGGCGCCGGGAGGAGAGGCCTGGGGATCTTCTTCAGCGTAGTTTTCTGGTCCGAAAACGATGGATCCGTTTCGAATCGCCATACTATAGAGCCCGCGAACATTGAGAATCTGCGCATAGGCTTTCATGTGACCGCGCAGCCTTTGAAACAAGGGGTTGTCTTTGTCGTCAGAATTGAAGGAAAGGGCTTTAACACTGTTTGGATTAATGGAACGGGCAATCGCTTCCGCCTGCCTTAAAAGATTTGATCGAAGTATCTCGTCTTCGACACGACCTCTCCAGTCGGCGGCCTGCCAGATTAACAGGCATCCAGCTATGATTACGCCAAAAAGTGTCAGTATGTTCGAGCGATTGATTCTATACAAGCGATTGTTTCCCGTAAATTGCGCGACAACCCATCGGTATCATAGCATTATGGAAAAATACAGTTTCTGCCACGGAATTAAAGGATGAAAGATTTAGTGCGAATTTGCCGGCAGTATCAGACATTCTCAGCGGCGAACAGATGACAAACAGTTGAGGAAAGTCTTTTACTACTTGATGACATCTTGAGGCTCTATATTTGCAGAAATTTTTCAAGGACGTCCACATTATTGTGGACATCCTTGAAATGGATCAAATCTCACTTGATCTTGTTGCAAGCCAAAGGCTCGTCATAAAATGGTCCATCACCAGATTCTCATCAGTGGACTCATAAATCAGATTCTGGTGAGCCAGATCAAGAACTTGGAACAATACGGCTAATTCATGATCCGACACCTGCGAAATAAAGTCTATAAGAGGTTTCCTTTCAGCCATGATGAATGTCTTCTCCTTTGAAATCAATGATCAACGCAGCCAGACTGATAAAAGGCGCGACGATCAACACCTGTATGCGACAACAAAAGTCTTCCCGGAGTTCCAGCCTCCGGGTTAGTTTCCGCCATCAGGTATCTTCAAGACATTCCTTAGTATCTGACACATAAATCGCAAGTCAAGTCACCCTTAATTATTCACCCGTGTAAGACATGGCCGCATCGTCCAGTAAATGTTCAAGATGCTGATTCCCGAGGATTTCAAGACCTAACGATTCGCTCCAGATTCCCGGTGATTCCATGCACAGATAAACCAGAGCGCTGGGAGCATACAACCTGATTCTCCGGGCCAAAACCCTGTATATGGAAATTCTTCGCTCTGGACTTAAACGAAATTTACCATCCAATCCGGGGGAAAAAGAATCAAAGAAATATCTCACAGGCCCGAACCGAGCATTAACGACGTCCTTCAATTTAGGCACAAATCTAAGAACACCCAAAGATATCCATATGATCGACTCTGGACTTACACTGGAAAATATTGCGTCCACAGTTTCCCTATAGCCATCTTCCCATCCTTCAAACGGCACAATGGGATCGAAATGAAATCCAACCTTAAAACCTTGTGAAGCGAGCCTGGATGCGGCATTGATTCTTCTCTGCAAACTGGCTGCCCTGATCTCTTCGGTTTTGCTGAAACTGAACGCATTGACGGAAAAACTTACAATGATGTTTCGGGGGTTTTGGATTTTCAGAAGCGGCTCAATGTAGTCTGTTTTGGTTTTAAATTCCAACGTTGCGTTTGTGCGTCCTGAAAACGCATGGGCAAGATGAGCAGCGTAACCGGTAAAAGGATCCAGGGCCAAAGAATCGGTAAACTCACCCGTGCAGAACCTGAAAAATCTCTCAGGCGACTCCGTTTTCAGAAAATTTCCCAGCTCTGCCAGCATATCTTCCAGATTCACGTAAACTTCCATTACCGGGTTATTGAAATACACCTGTAAAGCGCAATAACGACAATCTATGGGACACCCCTGACCTATGTTCAGTATTTTCAGTCCGCAACAATTGTATTGCTTTGTCCCGGGGCAAGGTTTCACAAAAGCCCCTTTGTAGCGGACCAACTTCAATATTCTTTTACCTGGATTGAGTGGATCCGGATGGAGATCGATTCGTCCCGCTTCTTTGACGATCTCTGAGCCGATTACGATTTTCCCGGCAGTGACTCGATCCATAATACGCCTAGTCGTTGGTAGATCTAACGCATCGTCTTCAATCCATATTTGTTCAACAGGAAATTTCATTTTTTTCGCAAAATTACAACCGGGTTAGCGCTTCAGTCTAAGAATTTGAAAGGCCGGTGGACAAACACCGGACGCTGTTATATCTATCTAACATATACGTTTCAGAAAATCAGGAATGCTTGAGGAATTTGCTATGGTTGACGAAAAACAAGGGAAAAAAGAGACCGAAATTAATGGCGCCATGAGTCCTTCCGCTAATCCCCAGGAAAAACATGAAGACTCGACGTCAATAGTTCAAATCGACGACAGCGAACTGCCCCAGAGTATCAAAGACAAATTTAAGAACTAATCATTCCTTCAGGGATGAAATCTGTTCTTCGAATCCGAGGACTATCTTAACCAGCTCCCGGACGTGTGAACGTGACGGCACTCGAATTTCAACGTAGACCGAATCATCCTCAAAGGACTGCGACGGGCGAAGGTTAATATTCGCCGGCGGGTTAAAGTCTTTCACCCATTCGTCAAAGTTCTTTCGATCCCGACTGATTTCCGGGAATTTCCACCGTCGTACAAGGTCCCTGAGCAGAGTAGCCTTTTCAGTCGCTCCTATGCCCTCGTTATCAAGCGCATCCATAGCTTCCGGTCTTCTCAGTAAATCGGTGATTGATTCGTTCCAGTACACAGAGAGATCGAATAAGTTCGAAATCAGCTCAAATGCCTTATTGGCATTGAGAGCCAACCGGGAAATCAGATCAAAAAGAACTTCCCTTTGATCAGACTGCATCTCGGCGAGGATCACCGCGCTCTTTTCATTAATCTTTCCGCAGGAGAAAGCCTCTAGAATATTATGTTCCAGGGCTCCGATCTTCCGGATTCTTTCCAGAGATGGCCCTCTAGCCGGTACATTCAGGGACGGAAACACATATTTGGCCAGGGTCTGGGCTGGATACATTTCGAGAAGTCTTGAGATCACATACGCTCTTACTCCTGCATCTCGCCTTATCCTGTCCTGATTGTCCCAGAAGGCAAGGAGAAATGCCTGGTCATTGGCCAGGTCCGGGGGCGCGACCCGAACTTCTATTGTCGCGCGGTTATCTAGTTCGCTTAACGCTTGTATTCTTCGCCTTCCCAATATAGGGACAAATAATCCGCTCGAGTCCCGCTTCACCAGGGGTGAATTGAGAATGCCAACATTCTGGATCGAAACGATCAGATTAGATAAAGCATCGAACGAGGGAATATAGAAGTCCCTATTATCAAGATTTATCTCATCAGGATTAATGTTGATTATATTGATATTTTTGGGCAAGAGCATAATATTGATCCGCTTCTTCCTGTTTTCCTCTTCTTGCAAGTCCCTTGGACATTACACTACATTTTCGGATTAGTTGTCTCACCGCAGCATCTCTGTAATGGTCCGACAGTCTCGGGTCTTCAAGAATTTTTGTGATTGCCTGTATCCTGTATCGATCTATGGCCGGAACTGTCCTGGAAAGTTGGTCCTCTCGATCTCCATGTTTTATTACAATCGGCTCGTCAATAAACTGCACGGAATGGTAGGCCACAATTCGCAGCCATAAGTCGTAATCCTCAGCAGCAGGGAGACTTTCATCAAAATAGCCGGTTTCGTCCAATAGACTCCTTGTCATGATTACGGCCGATGGACTTATCAGACATCTCTCGAGGGCTCTTTCGAAAAAATGGCCTCCCTGTTTCCTGTGAATTTCCTTTTGTTTGACGGTCCGTCCGCTCCTTAACCAAAGTTCGTTTGAATGACAAATGAAATGAGAGTCTCCTGATTCGTAAAGGTCCAACTGTTTTTGGAGTTTGTCTTTACGCCATTCATCGTCTGAATCAAGGAATGCGATCAGTGCGCCTGTCGATTCAACAATACCCCTGTTACGAGCCGCTGAAACCCCTTTATGGTCCTGAATTATATATCTGATTGAACGGGAAAGAGAAGTGACCAAATCTTTTGTATAATCTGTGGACCCGTCATCAACCACGATGAGTTCAAAATCCTGAAAGGTCTGACCAAGGACCGAACCTATGGCCCTTGACAAAACATCACCCCTGTTGAACGTCGGGATAATTACACTGACGAACGCCATTTCTTGACCACGCCAGATCACAGGGACACTTTAGACCGTAATGCGGAAGAGCCATCAAGCTAAACCCTTTCCGGTCCTTTCGGGTGATCCGGGCCACAATTTCGTTATTCTAATGGGCTGATGCTAGAGCCTACAGTCAACTGCTTATATTCATGATTTAATTCAAAAACTTTATTACACTATCTCTGATTGGCCACGCGCCTTTTGTCAAGCTCGGCTGTTTCCTGATAATGAGCCTGAATCTCGCGACATACATCATCTTTAACTGTCTGCCACGAGCAAAATGCTGTTGTTTTGATCTGCCCTGTCTTCACATCCTCATAAGCAAATGATGCGGGACAGTCATGCAGTCTTGCGTTTTCCAGGCCACCCATATCCTCATAGGGAATTGTAATTAGAGTCAGCAAATTCCGGAATCGGGTTCGTTTGGACAATATTTCATCTATCTTGCGTCCCTTTATGATATCCATGAGAACTTTTATTCCGTTAAAAAAATACGGTTTTTCCAGAGTTTTCCTCAGGTTGATACCCCTGGCCATAATAAGGGCGGTCTGTACGAGCGTTGAAGCGTCAAATAGCCACCTTCGCCAAGTGGGAGTGGACTTGTCAGGCGATTTTTGGGCCAGTTTTTTATCCAGCTTTCTTAACCTCGATAGAGATTCAGACAGTGGGACATTCAGATATGAGGAAATAGGAACGTATTTCTCGCCATCGGAAACGAGTATAGTCGCGCTTTCGCAGTTTGGGTGAGATCCGCCAAGTGTCTGTTTTCCAAAAAACCTCGAAAGGATCTCAAAGTTCATCATTCCGGTTGATACAAACTCTATTTCAGGGAGAATCCTTTCGAATATATTTTCTACGCATTCGGTAGTCGTTGGTTCCAGCTTGACGTCCGGGCTCTCCCAGCAGGGGGTAAGAGGGACAAACGCCCATACCGAAACGTGGTCCCTGTAATCATGAATAAACTTCATCATTTCCGGCATATTCGAATCATTGACGTCGGAAGCCAGTGTGGTAATAACCGCTAGCTTGTTCACACCACATTTCACAACATTTTCAAATGCTTTCTTCTTCGCTGCTAGAGAGTTGTCGCCCCTAAGAATTTTATAAATCTCAGGCTTTAACCCATCCAGCCCGAAGTTGATCTGAACGCCCAGCGAACACAATTCCCTGCAGTAGTTCATGTCAGCCAGTTTCAGGCCGTTCGTAAACAACTGAACCTGGAACCCATAGGACTTTGCAAGTTTTACTATATCGAGAAAGTCCTCATGTACCGTGGGCTCCCCTCCAAAGAAACACATGTTTGGCTTTGGAACACTATCCAGAAAAGCCTTAAAAATTTTGTCAAAATATTCAATCGGTGGTTTATAAACAAAGCCCATAGCCTCGACATAAGCCAAGCAAATTGGGCACTTCTGGTTACACATGTTTGTCACGTCTATCGCCACGGTAGTTGGAGCCTTGCGCAGCCTGTGGTCGCAAGACCGGCAATTCAGGAGACAGGACGTTAGGTTCGAAGGTTCCTCGTATTCGGCGATTTCTCTCTTCCAACGCCATTTACGTGCATCTTTAGTAACAAGAGAAGAAGTTCTGCCACAGTCTTTACAGAACTTAACCAGGTAAACACAATTATTCCGTATTTCGTAACGGGCGTCAGTGGGTAACCCACATTTTTCACACAAACCCAGCATCATAATTCACTCCGAAGATCATAAAACGAAAATAGATACACCAACACACTGTCAAATCTTAATATTTTCATGGCATCTATTTGTATTATTTTGAAAAAAGGGACATTTTGGATTCGACTCATATCAAACATTCTTTCATTGTCAAGACAAAAGTTATCCTGATACAATAAAACAATCAAATATTATTAAAAGCCGTTCTATTTGGTAAGGTATGCAACTCTTCCGAATTGACCTGCCTTACCCCCGGCGTTGGTATTATGTCACCAATCTACAAAACATCTGATGAAAATTCTAGCCAGTTCAAAAATAATCCTGAAGCCTCAGTCCTGATTATGGCTGGAGAAGCTTCAGGTGACTACCATGCCGCTGCGCTTGTAAGAGAGACTAGAAAGCGTTTTCCAAATATCAGGTTTTCTGGCATTGGTGGGGAAAAACTGGAAAAGGCAGGCATGAAACTGCTGCTACACTACCGTGAAATCAACACCATAGGATTCAGCGGAGGACTGACCAAATTCCGAAGGGTCCTATCAGCCTACAGCGTTATGAAATCGGAACTGCGCAGCGGCCTTTACAGCGCATTTATTCCGGTCGACTTCCCGGATGTCAACATGAGGTTGTGCAAAATAGCAAAGAAGGCCAATGTCAGTGTGTGTTATTACATAAGCCCTCAGGTTTGGGCATGGAGAAAACGAAGAATATTTCATATTAGCTCAAACGTTGACAGGATGATGACAATCTTCCCGTTTGAGGAAAAAATGTATCGCGACATTGGTGTTCACGCCAATTTTGTAGGGCACACAATGGTCCGTGATATTCCCGGAAACCTGGATCGCTACGCCTTGCGTTCCGAGTTGGGGTTGATGGACTCTCGAAAGCTCGTCACACTTGCTCCAGGGAGTCGGCGTTCAGAGATCTCCCGTGTGCTACCCGTAATGCTCGACGCCGCTAAGTTACACATCCGAAAATATCCCGACACCCAGTTTGTGATTCCTCTTGCGGGACCTCATCTGAGAAACCTGATTCAAGGCTTCGTGGTAAATTCAGGCCTGGACATAAAGATCCTGGAATCTGACGCATCCAGAATTATGGCCGCTTCAGATAGCGGGCTAGTGGCTTCAGGCACCGCAACTCTGCAAGCGGCTCTCGCGAGGATGCCTCACGCTGTAGTCTACATAATTGACAACTTCACATGGATATTAGCTACAAAGGTCCTCTTGCCTCTAATCATGGATCCCGACATTCATGTGGCGATAGCCAACATGCTTTCTATCAAAAGTGGGAACGACTCAGACAGTCCCATAGATATCATGCTCAAACGCGGTTTCAGGATACCGTGCCTCGAATGCGGCCGCCCGTTATTCGTACCGGAATTACTTCAACATAACGCTACCCCAAAAAACCTGGCGTTCTGGTTGGGCAGGTTTAGGAGTGAACCTGCTTTAACAGCAGCGATTGATGAAGGTTTTGTCCGTCTCAGGGAGATGCTCGAATCAGACCCTTCGAGGCCATCAGCATCAGATATAGTTTGTGAAATGATACAGGAAAGAGTCTCTATGGAACCCCGGGCATAAGATCGAACTATCTCAATAATGGATAAGTAACCTTTTTTGTCACCTACAAAGGAAAGGCCCGAATGTATGGTAGGAACATTCGGGCCCCTCAAGGTTGTACAGTAGGTAGGTATCACAATTAACAGACAGCTTTAGTGATATTGGGTTCCATCAAAATGCAATTATTTTGAGTTTTAGATTTTTTGTACGTGCGTAGTGATTACAGGTTCCAATGCTTGAGGTAATTCTCCGATATTGCTGAGTACCCTCCTGGGCTTGTGTAAGGCTAGTTCTTCCGCAGTGAAAAATTCCCCGGCTATGGCGTAGGCGTCAATTCCAGCGGCGGATGCTCCCTCAATATCTATTGGAGCATCACCCACGTAGACGGTATGTTCTTCCCTTGAACCAGCGTGTTTCATGAATTCATGAAACATATCAGCAGATGGCTTTGCCTTGAAACCGTCTTCAGCCCCGATAATTTTAACCATTTTATGGGCAAATCCGAGGTGTTCCGCAAGAATGCGCGCGTACCGTCCCCGTTTGTTTGAAACGATTCCCTGACTTACGGAACCATTCAGTTTCAGAAGAGCCTCCATGGCCCCTGGGAGCATCGTGGTTCGTTCCAGATAGATGGTATCATAGTAGTCTCTGAAAACCTTTATACCTAATTCCCCGTGTTCAGGCTTCAGGTGGGATTTCACAAAATCAATGAGAGAAATTGAAGTCCTTCTGAGTATCTCCTGAAGGGTCATGCTCGGATAGCCGAGTTCGGAAAACATGTAATTAAAAGCCTCGACGATAGCCTCTATCGAATCAATCAAAGTCCCATCCAGATCAAATGCGACAGCTCTGATATCACGGGTAAGCATGGCTGGCGCTTCATGGAATCCGTCAATCCTGATCGCGGGAATTCCGTTCCTGGCGCAAAAAAGGAAAAGGTCTCCCAGAGCCAAAACCATGTCGGCCTCTGTCGCTGCGTGCCTGTCGGATTCCCCGTCTCCAATCAACACTATTTTGTCGTATTGGCTTCTAAAGTTACGAAGTGTATTCAGTTTGCATGTTCCACAGATTCCACACGCGGGGTTGGAGTGTTCTGAGCGGATCTCAATTCTACCATCTTGCTCAATGAGAAGGGTGTTGGAAATTATGTCAAGTCCGGTTACCCCATGACTATCAAAGAGTTTTTTTATGGTTTCATCAAACCCGTCTGAAACTATTTTAACGTCAATATTGTTTTCCCTGGCCCAAACAAGAAACCTCGGGAAAAATGGATCAAGTTCAGCGTGCTCCAGAACGAATTTCTCGAACTCCAGGCGAGTCATTCTCATCAGTGGGGCAATCGCCTTGTAGACCTCCCTGGAACCAATTTCGCCCCTTAGGTATCGCTTTACATAATAACGCCAATGCGGATCTGAAATGTGATTTCTGATGAGTTTGTTGACGGTGTCCTTTTTGGAGACCGTGCCGTCAAAATCGCATAAAATCAGGGTTCTTTTTGCCACCCCCGCTTCTCGAGATGAAAGAAGATCAGAATTACTTGTGGCGGCCTTAACAGGTTGGTTACTCATTATTTATTTGGAATCACCAAGTTACATCGATGCGTCAATTATTTGATATCAATTATCTCGCATTCTCGTAAACCGTTTGGAGTCCGAATCTCAACGACATCTCCAACTTCCTTCCCAATGAGAGCCCTCCCTACCGGCGAATCCACAGATATAATTCCATTGGCTATGTCGGCTTCGTCCTGGCCAAGCAGTTGATATTTTTTTGTTTCATTAACGTCAAGATCCTGAATTGTGACATAGGCTCCAAATACTACCCTGTCTGGCGTGCTGCGGTTGTCCAGATCTATGACTTCAGAAGACGATATCCTATCCTGAAGATCCCTGATTCTGGTTTCTATAAGGGCTTGTTTTTCCTTGCCATAGGTATATTCAGCGTTTTCTGACAGGTCTCCGTGCCCAATAGCTATTTCGATTTCTTTGATGACTGATGGTCTTTCGACTCTAATTAGCCTATCCATCTCTTCATTTAATTTTTTCAGACCCGCGCTAGAGATTGGACGCCTGTTAAAACTCATTTCTATCATCCTTTTTCTGAACAGTTTCGACCGGCTATCACATAAACATCACAATACTGATAGAATTTCAAGAAGCCAGAGTCAATATACAATCATGAAACCGGTTTCATTGCAACCTTAGGGGTCCGGCCATTCATTCAGCTTTTTTGTTTATACCTAAACAGTAAATTCGAAGGGATTCCTGTAAAGTATCCGCCGCCAAAGTGGCGCAGTGCATGTCTTCTTCCGGCAAACCACCTACAGCGTCCTTCACTGACATGTAACTTATGTCGGCCACTTCTTCTGGAGATTTCCCCAACGCCAGACGAGTGGCCGCTGCTCCACATGCGCTACTGAATTTGCAGCCATCCGTCCAGTATGTCGCATCCGCAACCCTTCCCTTATTGAATTTGAGGGAAATTTTCATCGAATCTCCGCATCTGCCTTTTGCTATGGCAACTGCGTCAGGTTCATCCATAGATGCTAGAGTTGGATTCACCCTGTTTAGAAGCAGAATCCAAATTCCCACAACCAGAATAAGGACCAGAGAGCCAACTCCTATGGTAGTCCATGGTATCCCTGAAAAAATCGTCAAGAAATCCATAGGTGTCCATGCCTGTTTAGATTATTTGGGTTCGACGAGTCGTTCACCGGATCGTTCAACTCCATATCCGCCTAGAGCAGATATCCGCTCCTTGTAACGTTGACTTTTAAGTATATCAAGAAGATTGATAACTTTCCAATCATCGAGATTTTTTCTCGGCACAATAAAATCGTACTGCTCTGTGGCCACTGGAATAAAATCCAGCCCCAAAGCTCTCGCAGCCGCAAGAACGCCCATCCCTACGTTGGCTACACCAGAAAGAACCGCCACCGCCACTGATGTGTGAGTATACTCTTCCATGTTGTAGCCTTTAATCTTTGACGCGTCTATCCCATGCTTCTTCAGATAGTAGTCCAGTAAAACTCTAGTCCCCGCGCCTTTCTGCCTATTAACAAAGGTTACATCATCTCTGGCTAGGTCATTGAAATCCTTTATGCCTTTAGGATTGCCCTTCTTGACCATAAATCCCTGTTCTCTCATTACTCCCTGAAAAATTTCAACAGGAACTTCAGAAAGGAATTTCCTGACGTAGGACCAATTGTATATTCCACTTTCTTCATCCAGCAGATGACTTGTGGCAATGTGCGCTGTATCGTTCTTGAGGGCCAGCAGGCCTCCCAGGCTTCCAACGTGGCTGGATGAGACGTATATTCCATGTTCAACGAGTTCATCGGCCAGGCAGTCTATCGTCAGATCGTGGCTGCCTATTATGACAAGAGTATTCTCAATTTGCTGCGGCTGGCTGAGGAGTTCAACCTGAACCACTGCCCCCTGTTCGATTCCTTCAGCGTTCGAAGGTATTCTTATTACGCCATCAGCTTTTGTAAGCGTTGTAATAGAGCCTGCTCCCCTTGGTAAGGGAGCGGCCACTATTCTTTCACCGACCTTACCCAACTTGACTCTGAAAAATTCTTCTCTCCCCAACTTCGAGGAGATCTTCCTGGCCGAGCAAGCTGCCATGGTTGGTCTCGCCGAACCCGGGACTCCAAGCATCTCGGCTATAACAGGCAGGCCAAAGATCTCAAAGGAAAACACTGCGGACACGGGATAGCCGGGGCTACCCATCACGGGTTTACCTGCTACGACCCCAAGAATCGTGGGTTTTCCCGGCATCATCGCTACTCCATGAACCAGGATTTCCCCCAGTTCACTAATTACAGCAGCGGTATAGTCTTCCGTTCCGGCGGAAGACCCAGCGTTTACTACCACCATGTCATAATCAGATTCTATCCCCGTAATAAGCGCTTGCTTAATTTCATCGTAGTTGTCGCGAACGATCTCTGACGTTACTGCTATACCGCCTGCCTTGGAAATGAGCCCCGAAAGTAAGTGTGAATTGAATTCTATCGTATCCCCATATTTGGGAATGCAATTTTCAAGGGAGGATGCCGTAACAAGCTCAGATCCTGTTGGAATAAGTAGAATTTTAGGTTTCCGGCCAACGCTTACGCTGGTTACCCCCCCGCATAAAAGAGCTCCAATATCATATGGAGTTATCCTGTGGCGACTCGCCAATATCATTTCGGACTGGACGAAATCCTCTCCAACTCGACGTACATTCTGCCAGGGAACAACCGCTTTTTCAATTTCAAAGCTATCGTCATCCAGAAAGTTAACATGCTCAATCATTATGACCGAGTTGGTCCCTTCGGGTATTGGTCTGCCCGTATTGACGGCCCAAGCGTTTTGCCCCACGGAAAAACTCAGTGGGCTGTCAGTGGCGGCGCCAAATGTGTTCGAGGCTTCTACTGCGAAACCATCCATTGCAGCGGTGTGAAAACCTGGCGAGGATAATCTCGCATAAACCGGTTCCGACGTGATTCTATCAATAGATTCAACTGTTGGGATTCTTTCCGAACCCGGAAAGCTGCTCCTGTCGATACGCCCCATCCAGATTTCCAGGGCTTCCCTTGGCGGTTTCATCTCCAGAAAAATATTCCTTCTCAAATTCTCCTCCCAACCAGTTCGAGAACAGGTAAACGTTTACTTTCTGACCTTTGTAGAATCCTTCACAGTCCATTGGTATTTTCACAAATCCATGGGTCCTGGACATGGCTGAAACCATTCCGGATTTCGCCAGCAGAGGCGTTGCGTAAAACTCTCCTTCGTTGACCGACAATCTGACACGGACAAAATCCTGTCTCCCCTCTTTCGAGGATACGTTACGCGTTAGAAACGCCCGCACGCAAGGTCTGAGAAAGGATTCACAGGTGTTTTCACCGGCAAGACGTCTTATGATCGGAATCACGAACTGATCAAAACATACGAGAGCTGATATAGGGTGGCCAGGTAACCCTATTACAGGCTTGGATTCTATCATACCTATTATAATGGGCTTACCAGGCGACATTGATACCCCATGCAACAGAATTCTTGAATCCGGCGCTTCAGAAATCGCCTGGATCACATGATCCCGGCTGCCCATGGAACTACCTCCAGAAATAACCACAAGGTCCGCCTGCTCAAGGCCTGAATTGAGCATTGCCTTTACGGACTTGAGCGTGTCTGCGGCAAGCCCGATCCATTTCGGCTCCCCATAAGCCTCCTGAACCCCTGCGTATAGTGAATGCCTGTTAACATCTCTAACACATCCTGGAGGAGGAATTTCTTCGACCGGGGTTATTTCATCGCCGGAACTGATCAGGGCCACTCGGGGTGTACGATGGACTTCTACCTTTACAAGCCCAAGTGAAGCTAGCAGGCCTACGTCTTGAGATCTAAGTCGCAGTCCTTTCTTGAGAAGCTCTTCTCCCTTTTTGTAGTCCTCACCTTTACGGACCATATTGTCAAAAGGGGCGACTGCTTTGACGACTTCCAGAGCGTTCCCTCCAAGATCCTGAGTGTGCTCAACCATTACCACGGCGTCAGCCCCAGGAGGCATTGCTCCGCCCGTCCAGATCCTGAGCGCCTCCCCTCTTTGTATTCTTATCCGAGGGATCTCGCCCATTAAGATTTCGCCTACAACATTGAAAAGCGAGGGCGAGCTTTCAGCAGAGCCAAAAGTGTCCATCGACAAAACAGCGAAACCATCCATAATCGAACGGTCAAAGGACGGTGAATCGTGGTCCGCTTTTATTGACTTTGCGAGAACCCTAAAAACCGCTTCATCGATTCCGGTTGATTCGGCTTCAAGGGCTCCGAAATGCCGCAACTGGTTTCTGGCGGCTTCCGGAGAGGAAACGCGGAAAAAAGGTTTCAGCATAAGTGATTTCTCGTCTAATGGAGATGGATATATATTTTTAAAGTATACTTATTGCCAACGCTTATGTCAAAATTGACCATACCTTACGCTTCAATTTATTCCCCCTACTCTTATCATGAAACTAATATTCCGCTCGTAGATGGCTTACCTCTCTGTTATTCTGAATCATAAACATCGTTAATTACCCACAGCCCGCATAGGGGTGAATTTGAAATGAGCCGGAGTTTGATCCGAAAGGCGCGTCTTTACAGGTGGCTAATATTCTGGATAATGGCGGTAACATATGTCATCGTTTATTTTCACAGGCTTTCCCCGGCCGTTGTAGCCGTAGACCTGCAAAATGCCTTTGGAGCCACCGGTGGTTTCATGGGATTGCTGGCCTCCGCCTATTTTTATCCCTATGCCTTCATGCAGTTTCCGGCAGGCCTTTTGTCAGATTCCCTGGGACCTAGGAAAACGGTCACAGGATTTCTCGTTCTTGCAGCGGTTGGAAGCGTTCTCTTCGGACTTGCCCATAACATGGAATCCGCTATCGTCGCCAGAGTTCTCGTGGGCCTGGGAGTTTCCATGGTATTCATTCCCACTATGAAGCTGCTTTCCAACTGGTTCCAGGGTCATGAATTTTCCATAATGACAGCAATCGTCAATGTCATGGGAGGTCTGGGGGCCTTGACAGCGGCTGGACCTTTGGCGGCGATGACGGGCTGGGTCGGATGGAGAGTTTCTTTTGAAATCATCGGAGCTATAACCCTTTGTATGGCGGCGCTTGTCTGGATATTTGTCAGAAACAGGCCGGAGGACCTTGGTTGGCCACCGATAACTCAATTGGATCATATCGTTCAGCCGGCGCAAAAACATTATGAACCCATTAAGCCATGGCAAGGGGCGAAAATTGTGCTAAGCGATCGTCATTTCTGGCCTGTTGCAATATGGTTTTTCTTCACTTGTGGGATATTTTTCAGCTTCGCAGGGTTGTGGGCTGGGCCTTACTTTATAAATGTTTACAAATTAAGCAAGGCGGAGACAGGATCCATCCTGAATATGATCGCAGTAGGGTTGATTATTGGAAGTCCTTTCTACAGTCTGCTCTCTGATAAAGTGTTCAAGAGTCGAAAGAAGGTTCTTTTCCTATCCCCTGTGTGCCTTGTGTTACTGATAAGTTTGCTGAATATATTTCCTGAAGGTCTTCCTCTCTATGCGCTTTTTCTTCTAATGTTTTTTTCTCAATCACCTCCTCGGCCATAGTTGTCATTGGATTCACCACCACCAAGGAGCTGTTTCCAATTGAGATCGCGGGAACTTCAGTAGGGACTGTGAATTTGTTTCCGTTTCTTGGAGGAGCTTTATTTCAGCCACTAATAGGCTGGATACTTGACATGTATCCTCGGACCGCCTCTGGTGGATATCCTCTCGCTGCATTTAAGTCAGCCTTATTCATGATGTTGATCGCATCCATTGTATGTGTAGTTACTACTTTTTTCATGAAGGACACTTTTCCAGAGCACAGATCACAGACGGTTTAGCTGGACAGTTTTATCGACGCAATGACGTCTAGCAAGTTAACATCCGGTAGAATGGTCATCAGATGCCAAATATATGGGTAATACGTCCTGGGGCCCTTGGCGACACCATCCTGACTATCCCTTTACTCTATACATTAAGAAATGCGAACCCCAGAGCTACGATAACGCTGTTTGGCTCGAGGGCTTATCAGGAAATTATTCCCGAATCATTCTCTTTCAAGTCTGTGGATGACAAAGAATCCTTGTGGCTGTTTCAGAATGTTGGGATTGAGGGTCCGGAACTTTCGGAAAAGCCGGATGCTGCGTACGTAATTCTAAAAAATCCCGAACCGGTTGTTTTGAATTTGAAAGGCATAGGAGTGCAGAATATCCTTCAGGCGAGTCCTTCGCCCACTCTTGATCGGCACCTTGTGGAAACCCTTCATTTGCGTCTTGGTCTACCGGTTCCCGACAGGTATCCGATTCTGAGGAAAAGCCAGACCACAACAACGAAGAATCTTCTATGGGTTCATCCCGGAAGTGGCGGCCGCAAGAAGATTGTTCCACTAAATTTATTTGCCGAAGTTTCAGGGATGATCCGCCAAAGAACTGGATGGGAGTTGGTGATTACTTTGGGTGAAGCTGATATGGATATCAAATCTCACCCTCAGTGGAATCTGTGGCTCGAGAAGAACCATCCAACCGTCATTGAAAATAGATCGTTGAAAGAGTTGTCCGTAATGCTCGGGGACTCGCGAATGTTCGTCGGAAATGATTCGGGGATAAGTCATTTAGCCGCAGGGCTAGGCGTCAAATCCATGCTGTTTTTCACTGATACTGACCCAACTCAATGGGCTCCATGGGTCCCTTACGATCAATTGAAGATCATTGACTACCGATCAAACAACCTACCCAAAGATTATTGCAGCGAGGCGTTAAGAATAGTTGACTCATGCCTCCAAAGCTCCTCCTAAGCTTAATAGTTAACCGATTATTATCATAATTACATATAGTTATGTCACATCTAA
>FUWD012892339.1_pt1 | contig 16855 bp, 15 predicted proteins | sample 1063281 | NCBI WGS metagenome assembly FUWD01 (sample SAMEA79048168, study PRJEB19326) | metagenome | biome: marine | reverse complement strand
TATTAATGGTTAACAGATTGGATAGATTGAGGAAGGTGTGGTCGGGGCGACTGGATTTGAACCAGCGACCACCTGAACCCCATTCAGGTACGCTACCAGACTGCGCTACGCCCCGACTATCAGATATCCAGATTTTTTACCGCACATCATGCAAATGTGTCAATCAATATCTCCATGTCCCGAATGAATGCGGTGTTTACATCTTGAGATCCAGGACATCGGTTGCCGACGCCTTGCCCCGTTGAACCCTTTTCTTTACATGGTTGAATTCTGCAATTTTAAGCCTTGTAAACTCCTCGAGAGCATTCCTGACGGCAACCCTCGGCAGAGTGAGGCTCTGCCCCTCCGGGGAAAGATTTAATTCTTCCGCAACCCTGGTGGCCAGTTTCACAAAATCACTTTCCGAAATGACTTCACTGCCCATGCTATCCAATGCCGAGGCACAGGCCTTATAAACCGCAAATAAATCCAGGATCAGCCCCTTGAAAACTTCAAGCGCCTCTCTGTCGAGCACTTCGATTCCTTCCATGGAATCGGAAAACCTCACCCACCCCGATTCATTAAAGAACCGCATATCCCGGTCCACCAGTTTGTCGTCAGGGGTTAGTGGATCAAATATAAACTCCTTGTTCATCAAGTTCTTGATGTATTGGAAATTCCTACGAACCATCTCAATTGAAACCTGTTCCCCTTTCTCACACTGCAGGATGGACAAGGCTAACAGCGCAGGGCTCCATAAAGAATTGAGGAGCGCGTTCTTGTAGAATTCGAGGTTGACCCTCCGCGATTCATTTATAGTGTAACGATGATTCATCTCGAAGTTATCATCCACATCGATGAATTTTCTGGATTTGAATTTTTCGATGGTCAGGTCATAACCTGGGCCATTATCACTTGTCGTTTCTGATAGTTCTATTCCATTGTAGATTAGTCCTGCGCGGATGAAATTTATGGCTTTGAACAGACTGTCTTTTTCTACTACGGAGCGCCAGTGGCAAACAAAGCCGGCCGCCACCAGATCTATTACCGTGACTACCGAAGACCGGCTGACGCCTGTCATCAGATAGAAGGCAAAATCCTCGTTTATCTGTCGCCGTTCGCTTGAGCTAAGATCATTTAGAGGCGATTTAATCCCTTTCTTTGATAGAAATTCACGGAAAGAAACCGGTAAATGGAAGCGGACATATACTGCCCCGTATTTGGTCTTCAAAACTTTTCTGGATTCAAGGAAAGAAAAGAACGATTCCTTTTGTTTTTCCCTTCCCCGAAGTTCTTGCAGGTAAGATTTCTCCTCTGGGTTCTGGTCGTATCCAACATACGTAGGCACGAAGGTAAGGTCATCCACAGCCCCTTCAAAAACCGTGTCCAGAATGAACCCCAGCATCCCGATCTTAGGTTGGAGGAATTTGCCGGTACGACTTCTCCCCCCCTCAATGTAAAAATTGATATTTATTTTTTCTTTCAGCAGCACTTGCACATAGCTGGAAAAAACGCGGGTGTACAGCATCAGGCCCCTGAATGAGCGCCTTATGAAAAAAGCTCCGCCTCGCCTCAGAATATACCCGACCGGCCAGAAAGTCAGATTCTTTCCCGCAGCCATTAACGGCAGTGGCATCTGGTTCATGAACAGGACATATCCCACAACAAGATAATCAAAGTGACTCTTGTGGCATGAAACAAATACAAGAGAATTATTGCCACTAGCTTTTTTTAATATAGCGAAGTCTGACTCCCGCACATCAAGTTTCTCAAAGACCCTCTTGAAGAGTACCCGAAGAGCGTAATACAGGAAATGAATCATCTGGATCCGCTGATCCGCGGCAATTTCATCCACGTAACCTTCGGCCCTTTTACGGGTGTTTTCTTCAGAGGTTTTGTCTGAAGCCGCTGATTCACTTACAGCTTTCTGCATACGGGGATCTTTGAGGACACGTTCCTTAATTTCCATTCGGGAAAGTTTTTGCGGACCACGATTCACACGAATTCTGTCATTAATATTTTCGATCAATTCCCGACGGATCTCGAATGGCAAATCCTCCCAGGCCTTTTCTGATCCAAATTCTTCGAACTCCGCAATTAAATGAACCGGGGCCCCTACCAGTAACTCCGGGATCGCCCACTTCCTGAGCCGGATGAGTATGCGCTGAATTGGCCCAGGCCTGTCCGGATCCCCCAGAAGGGTTTCCCAGAATGGTGTGACCTGCAGCGGTTGCCTCCTGTAATACAGAACAGAAACCGGGACTATTGCTATTGGCTCAGGTATTCTGCCCTGAGCCTCAAGCAGCACGCTTATTGGGTCGTGTTCAGGCGCAAGATATCTGTCCCTGGTAGATCCTTCATCGATCAGGAAAAATACCCCGGCTCCACCTCTGGAAAAAATTTCCAGCATCGAATCCAGATTGGATGATAAATTAGACTCTTCTTCGGAAGCTCTACTGTTTCTCCCCAATTTGAATATACGCGCTGCCTTGAAGATGGCATTCCTGAAACTTGCTGATCCGTCCAGCAAGAAACATGGAAGTGGGAGACCCAACGCGGCCAGGCGCATCCGAAAATATTGCAGGTCATAGTAGCTTGGGTATTTCAAGGCGTAGACAACAGGGCCACTTTGTGACAATTCCTGAATGAGCTTAACAGCCTGATCGTCAAACATTACTCTCGAGGAAAGTATCTCCGCCAGACTTTTCATCAGTCGGGAAGGTTCTCGATCGAGTAATCCAGGAACAGTTCTAAACTTTTCAGAATGTAGAAAATCCGGAACTGTTTTTCGACTTAATTGATGAGTCATTTGGGTTAACTACCACAAAAATATTTTAGTTAATCTATTTAATATCCTTAAGTTTTTTAACCAGATGATCAAAACAGATGGCGACGAACGATCCTTACCACGAGCGCCGTTGCTTCATCATTTTGTAGTGTTACCAGCCTACCAGGAAAATGGTATAATACATCCAGCCCAAGGACAAGATTTTAGCATATAAACCCCGTTCAGGATTACATTTTAAGTAAGAACTCGCATCCGACTTCATCCCACATTGGCTTCAACCTACCCATGTGAATGGTTCCTCCTCACGGAAATCAGGTATACCAACATCCTGTGATTCAAAGTCCTGAACGAATACGTTTTCGAACCCAAGTCGCCAGCATTCATCGACAATCCTGTCATATTCGTCCCGGTTGATCCGTCTGTTTATCTCACCAAAATTACAGGCCTCGTAGAGAGGCGAATACTGCGCCATCAGCGATATTGTGACTTCAGTGGACAGATTGCTCTTTATCCATTGCAACGTATCAAGCGTTCCGGAAGCGTCTTCAGGTAAGACGAGATGTCTTATTATCAATCCTTGCGCTGCAAGTCCTCTTTCATCGAGCTTTAGATCTCCGACCTGGCGATACATTTCCCGGATAGCCATCCTGGCATGCTCGACATAATCCTCGCAATTTGAGTACCTCAAAGCGGCTTCATTCTCAGCGTATTTGAGATCTGGCAGGTAGACATCTACAACACCGTCCAACAATCTGATAACATCCAGGGACTCATAACCTCCACAGTTGTAGACTGTCGGCAACTTCAGCCCTTTGGATGACGCCAGCCCTAACGCCTCAACAAAAGCGTGGACCTCATGTGTCGGCGAGACGGGCTCTATGTTCACAGCGCCTTCATCCTGAAGTCGTATCATCTCCCCGGCCAGTTGGGATATTGAAAACTCATTCCCTATGAGGCCCCTGCTGATTTGATGATTCTGACAAAATACGCATCGAAGGTTGCAATTCGCAAAGAAGATTGTTCCGGCGCCCCATTCTCCTACAAGAGGCGGTTCTTCTCCAAAATGTCTGGTTACGCTACTGATGGTAGGGAGCCACCCTGCCCCACAAAAGCCCCGCTCTCCTTTACTTCTGTCAACTTCGCACTCTCGCGGGCAAAGTCGGCATGAGGTTGCCATTTGTTTCAGGTCGTTAGCAATTTCGAAAATCTCGTCTACTGAACGGCGCATAGCCTGTCTAATCCTTTCCGGGTGATCGCTGTTAACACCGATTCCAATTTGATCGGGCGCTCTCCAAACAGGGGTATTTCCAACCGTAACCATTATGCTACCACAAGTATTCGCGTCAACGATGATCGGAATCGCCGGCGTTGCCTATTTCAGGCTATTCTGTTAAAAATCTACAGATTGGAAGGATCAAAACCATTCCGCCGCCAGTGTTGTCAAGATCCTAACTGCTCTATTGAAGGAAACTTTTATGAAACTGTCTAAATTTCTCGTCCCTACACTCAAGGAAAATCCTGCGGACGCCGAAGTCATTAGTCACAAACTTATGGTCAGGGCAGGCATGATAAGGAAATTGACCGCGGGAATATATTCATACCTTCCTCTGGGCTATCGGTCGTTGCGAAAAGTTGAACAGATATGCAGGGAGGAAATGGACGCCGCCGGCGCGCAAGAAGTTTACCTTCCTGTGGCGCAACCGTCGGAACTCTGGAAAGAGTCAGGGCGGTGGGAAATTTATGGAAAAGAATTGCTCAGATTCAAGGATCGGCACGACAGAGAATGCTGTCTTGGTCCCACTCACGAAGAAGTCATAACTGATCTGGTGAGAAGAGAAGTGCGCTCATATAGGGACCTGCCCCTTAATTTGTATCAGATACAAACCAAGTTTCGTGATGAAATAAGACCCCGCTTCGGTCTGATGCGAGGACGCGAATTCATTATGAAGGATGGCTATTCTTTTGACACGACAGAAGATAGGGCCGAGAAAACGTACATTGAGATGCGGGACGCTTACCAAAAGATTTTCACGAGGTGCGGCCTGGAATTTAGGGCTGTGGAAGCGGATTCTGGACCAATTGGTGGAAGTTTTTCCCATGAATTTATGGTCCTGGCCGCCACTGGTGAAGATACCATCGTTTCCTGTGATAGTTGCGACTATGCGGCCAACATGGAAAAAGCCGAGATAAGAACGGAGGAATTCTCTTTCCCTGTCTCTGAATGTAGCCCGGAAGCTGTTAGCACTCCCGGCGCAAGCACCGTTGAAGAAGTCGCTAAATTCCTGGGATTGAAAGCTGAAAATATAATCAAAACTTTAATTCTGAAGACCGAAAATGGCGCCATAGCCGTGCTGCTCCGGGGCGACCATGAACTCAACGAAGTTAAGGTCAAGAATTTTCTTAAGGTTTCAGATATTGTCATGGCTAACGCAGACACAATAGAAGAAGTTACCGGAGGCCCAATGGGTTTTTCAGGGCCTGTTGGACTTGGCAACATTCCCGTCCTTGCTGATAGTGCCATCTTTGGTGTCGAATCGGCGGTAGTGGGTGGAAACAGGCATGAAACGCACTTGATAAATGTTGATCCCCGTCGTCATTTCAAAGTTGATCAATCTGGAGACTTTAGAGCTGCGACCGCAGGAGACCTTTGTCCAAGATGCTCAGGAACCTTGCGCCTCAGCAGAGGCATTGAAGTTGGACATATTTTCAAGCTTGGAGACAAATATTCAAAAGCAATGAACGCATCCTTCCTGGACCCTGATGGTAAGGAGCAATTCATGATAATGGGCTGTTACGGAATAGGCGTAAGTCGAGTTCTAGCCGCTGCGATTGAACAGAATCACGATGATGATGGAATTATATTTCCTCCACCCATAGCGCCTTTCACGGTCATGATCACCCCTGTGGGAGCAAAGTCGGAAACGATAAACGAAGTAGCCGGGCGGATATATGAAGACCTCTGGAGTTCCGGCATAGACGCCTTGCTTGACGATAGGGACGAACGTCCCGGAGTAAAATTCAAGGACGCGGACCTTCTCGGCATACCTTTCAGGATAACGATAGGTCAAAAAGCCCTGGCCCAGGGAAACGTAGAACTGAGAAACCGCCGGACAAAAGAAACTATACTGGTGAAACCGGAAGATGTTATCCCAGAAGTCAGAAAATTGACTGAGAAATGGGCCCAGCGGGCTTAGACTCCGGTCGAAGCAATAGCCTATCTGCCGTAATAGTATGGGTTTCCAGAATAATAACCGGCGCCGTAATTCTGGTTTGGCATTCCATAGCCATAGGAATACGCATGGTTCTGCCCATATCCACCGCCGTATGCCCCTTGAAAATAGCCGTATGGGTCATATACCGGAGGCGCGGGGGTCGGGCTCCATTGTTCGGGATACTGATCGGCCGGCGCCGACCACTTCACAGGATCCTGAGCATAGACCATTCCACAAACCAGGGAAACTACCAGTAGCGCCGAACATATGAAAAGAAGTCTGTTATACATTTCATACCCTCTATCAAGGTTTGTCGAGATCATCCATAGACCTAAGCCATGATTCGGGAAAATCCTTCATGTACAATTTTAAACGCAAAAGATTCTGACGTCAATTGTCCGACGATCTCGATCTTCTCAAAATACATATCCTGAAAAGGCCCTAAAGATTCCAAAATGCGGCAGAAAAACAGAAAACGTCCCAGCTCGAAGAAAACCGTTGATCAACGGGGAAAAGTCGATTCGCCGACATCGTCCGAAGCGGCTACAGTTAACGGCTCCAGTCGTTTCATGGAGTGGTTCAAAAATGTATTATTTGGCATTCTGGTTGCCTTTTTGGTACTTGGTCTCGTTGAATTAGGCCTTCGACTCGCATGGACACCCGCTGCGAACACTACAGATCCGTACGTTGGTTTTGCTGGAATTGATCCCCTTTTTGTGACTAAAGACGGTGTAGTTTCCACTTCCCCCAGGCGCCTGAAATATTTTAACGAAGTTTCCTTCTCCGAAAAAAAGCCTGAAGGAAGCCTGAGGATATTCTCTTTCGGGGGTTCCACAACCTACGGACATCCATTCGATGGACGCACATCATTTTCAAGATGGTTGCAGGATCTACTAGTGGCGTCGTGTCCGGACAGGACCATAGAAACCCTTAATCTTGGAGGAATCTCTTACGCGTCGTACCGGATTGTTCCCATTGTGAAAGAGGCTCTTCAATACAAACCCGACCTGATGATTATCTATACCGGTCACAACGAATTTCTGGAAAGACGCAGCTATGCCAACCTGTTAAGCCAGGGCTCCACGGTTATATGGATCAGGGCGCATCTGGCGAATCTGCGCATTTACAAACTCTTGGAAGCTTCGCTGGCTTTGTTAACCAACGAAAAGAGTCCCGCCAGTCAGACAGGACCCGACCAAGGAAACTCATCAACCACTGTGTCTGATGGACGGACTGTGCTTAATTCTGAGACAACAGCGATCCTGGACAGAAGCGCCGGCCTTGATTTGTATTTTCGGGACGAAGAATTTTCCAGGGGAGTGGTTGACCATTTTACTTACAACCTGAGGAACATTGTTTCCTTGTGCAAAAATAGCCGTGTACCATTAATTCTGGTGGAACCCCCTTCCAATCTCAAAGATTTTTCGCCATTCAAGTCAGAACACGATTCCAGACTTACTCAATCCCAACGGACAGAAATTGACAAGGGACTTGAATCTATTAATTCGCTATTGCAAAGCCAGGATTACCAGAGAGCCATTAGTAAACTCAGCGAGATCGAGGCAATGGACCCATTGTACGCGCTCAGTCATTTCCTGAAAGGTCAGGCGCTGTGTGGCCAGAAACGATATGATGAAGCCCGCTTATGTTTTGTGAAGTCAAAAGATCTCGATGTTTGTCCGCTAAGGGCCACTGAACCAATAATTAAAGCTATTAGGGATATCGCCAAAGAAAAAGATGTCAGGCTGATAAGTTTTTGCGATTTTGTAAACTCCTACTCATCAGCCAAAGGAAATGAATCGGGAATTCCAGGCAACGAAAGTTTCCTTGATCATGTGCATCCCTCAATAGAATTACATCAGGCGCTCGCCGAATTGCTGCTAAAACAAATCCATGAAATGGGACTTGTTAAGGGTTGCAAATTGTTGAGCAACGAGGAAACCCAATCGATCATGGCTCGTGGGTTAACTCTCCTTGACCAGTCGGTTTTCACCGTCCGAGACTTAAATCTTGCGAAAACTTTGAGATGGGCCGGCAAGAAAAAGGAAGCGAGACAGGCTCTATTGAGAATCGCTGACAGGGAAAGTGATAATCCTGAAATTCACAAGATGCTCGGATCCTTTGCGCTTGAGGACCTTGAGTTCCCCGAGGCCATCAGTGAATTCAGGCAGGCCATCAAACTTTCCGGCGGAGAGCCTGAGCTTAAATTATCCCTTGCTATCGCACTTTTTAGATCTGGAAAAACCCGGGAAGCCAGAGAAGTGTACGAGGAAATTCTGGCGTCGGGCAAAGCCATTCCGGAAGCGTACGCCAACCTTACAATACTGTTACTGGAAACAGGACATTTTAAACAGGCTGACGATATAATCAGAGCTGGCCTTACAAAATACCCTGATTCGGCGACATTGTATTCTCCATATGCGCTTACCCTTGCAGTGTCAGGACAAGCCCTGGAAGCAATTGAATGGATGCGGAAAGCGGTTAGCGCTGAACCGGGAGATCCCATCCACTATTACAACCTCGCTGGAATGTACGCATTGACTCACGATAAGGACCTGGCCTTCAGGAACCTTAATATTGCCATTGATAGAGGATACAGAAACCTGGCAAAGATTTTGAAGGACCCCGTTTTCAGTGAACTAATCAACGAACCCGAATTCGACAAGATAAAGATCCGTCTTCAATGATTCCCTGGGTAAGAATGTGCCAACTGATTACTCATGTCCAAATTCAGCGGGGCGAACAGAAGTATCCTGATTTAAATACCAGCCTCTCACATTCCGCTCCGATTGTTGTCGCTGGCAACTTTTAGTACAACTGGTCTGATTTCAAGTTGATAAACTTGTTGATACTCATACTTTTCTTGTGATATTTATTTTTACTGTAACTCTGCTTTCGACACATCATTCCTGCCGAGCGAGTTTTCCTGGAAAATTTCCGTGAATATCAGTCTGAGGAGGTAATTTCATGTTTGAAATTCTTGAAAAGAACGTTTAGGTCCGGGGGTGAATCGTGCTGTGATCTCAGCGCCAGAAATCGCTTCGGCGCACAAACCCGGCCAGTTCATAATATTGCGCACCCACAGTGAGGGTGAGAGAATCCCCCTTACCATCGCCGACAAAGACGAGAAAAAAGGTACAATCACTTTGGTCTGGCAAGAAGTCGGATCAACCACATATTACATGAGCACGATGTGCGTTGGCGAGAAATTCCAGGATATTTGCGGTCCATTGGGAAAACCAACCCATCTGGAAAAATTCGGCACTGTGGTTGGTGTAGGCGGCGGGATAGGCGTAGCGCCTCTGTATCCTATTACCAAGGGAATGCATGACGCCGGCAATCACGTAATTAGCATAATAGGAGCGAGAACCGAAGGTTTGCTCATCATGACCGAAGATATCAAGAAGGTGAGCGATGAACTTATTATTTCCACAGATGACGGATCGTTTGGAGTTCACGGATTTGTGACCCAGGTCCTTCAGGGGCTTATTGACAAAGGAACAAAAATTGATCTCGTTGTAGCAATTGGCCCTGTGCCTATGATGAAAGCCGTTGTCGGAGTAACAAAGAAGGCTAATCTCCCGACCGTAGTAAGTTTGAACCCGATCATGGTGGATGGCACAGGAATGTGCGGCGCCTGCAGGGTTGAAGTGGCAGGAAAGACCATGTTTGGTTGTGTCGATGGTCCGGAGTTTGATGGGCTCCAGGTAGATTTCGATCTCCTGATGAAGAGACTAGCCATGTACAAGGGGCCAGAGCTGATCGCCCTCAACAATTTCCGCGAGACACCTCGCGGGTGCCAATGCACTTTCCCTGGAGGCGCATAATGACTGACCAGCAAGCAAAACCTGCTAAGAAACCAAAGATTCCCCGTCAAAAGATGCCGGAACAGAATGCTATAGAGAGGGCTCACAACTTTTATGAAGTGGCGCTCGGTTATGAAAACGATCTAGCCCTGCTGGAAGCGAGCAGATGTCTTCAATGCAAGAAACCGTCATGTATGAAGGGCTGCCCGGTTGAAGTCGACATTCCGGACTTCATTCAACTGGTCAAGCAAGGCGACTATATTGGCGCGGCGTGGAAGATCAAGGAAAAAAACAGCCTGCCTAGAATAGCTGGAAGGGTATGTCCTCAGGAGTCTCAATGCGAATCCAAGTGTGTTGTAGGCGCAAAGGGCAAGAACGAACCATGCGCAATAGGTAGACTCGAAAGATTTGTAGCTGATTACGCAGCCATACACGACGACGGCAAAAGACCTGCGCTTCCCAAACCCACAGGACTCAAAGTCGGCGTAGTAGGGTCAGGGCCAGCCGGACTAACCCTCGCCGGAGCTCTCGTCAAAAAGGGAGTGGCTGTAACGGTTTTTGAGGCTTTGCATGAGCTTGGAGGCGTTCTTGTTTATGGTATTCCCGAGTTCCGACTTCCAAAGGCCATTGTCCGTTCAGAAGTTGACGAACTGAGAAATCTCGGCGTTGAGTTTAAGACCAACTGGGTCGTCGGTCGAATTGAGACCGTTGACGATCTTCTCGAAAAACGAAAATTCGACGGCGTGTTCATTGGTTCTGGAGCCGGCGCGCCTTTATTTCTCAAGATCCCTGGTGAAAACCTGAATGGCGTTTATTCGGCGAATGAATTCCTGACCAGGGCAAACCTTATGAAAGCGTACAAGTTTCCGGAGTCAGACACTCCAGTAGCAAAGGGTCGCAGAGTTATAGTTTTCGGCGGAGGGAATGTCGCTATGGATTCGGCGAGAACCGCCTTGCGCCTTGGCGCCGAAGAGTCAACCATTGTTTATCGACGAACCATGGAAGAATTGCCCGCTAGGTCGGAAGAAGTTCATCACGCGATTGAAGAAGGCGTAAAGTTCATGCTTCTGAATTCTCCCACCGAAATCGTGGGCAATGACTCCGGTTGGGCTGTAGGAGTCAACCTTCAGAAGATGCAACTTGGAGAGCCGGACGCGTCGGGACGGAGACGACCCGTTGCAATTCCTGGGGATACTTCCACAATAGAGTGTGACACCATAATCGTAGCGATCGGCAATGGAGCGAACCCTCTGGTTCCAACGAGCACGAAAAACCTGGAAACTAATAAGTGGGGCAATATCGTGGCCGATCTTGAAACAGGAAGAACATCCCGTGACAGGATATGGGCAGGTGGAGATATTGTAACTGGAGCCGCAACGGTGATTCTAGCAATGGGAGCTGGCAGAAAGGCGGCTCTTTCAATGCTGGACACTTTCGGAATTAGCTAACCGTTATTTTTTCCGATTTCTCGGATCAAAGGATCGGTTTCCGCCGAGGTATTCCCAGCGAGGAAACCGATCCCAACATTATTTTCGTATAAACTATTATGGATTATAATTTATTGATAAAGGCCGGTTTCATGGGATTCGCCGCATCCGTCGGCGCTATCAGCCTGACATTTGTGGTCGCCGGATATCTTCTCCAAATCCACAGGAAAAGTTTTTCAAGAGTTTATCTCCTGGCCGGCGTTGTCTCCTTCGCCACCGTTTATCTTCTTCTTCATTTTAAGATAAGATCGGTTGGTCTCGAGTCCCCCCAAATATACCTGACAGGAGTAGTCGGCGGCTGGTTAGCCAGTTTGGTCTTTTCTGTCACGCAGTTTAAGAACTTTCTAAGAAATTTATTGCAAATCTAGACCGGGACATGTCGAAAGAACCGGGAAACGGTGATTGAACGCGTTAAAAACTATTCGGCAGATCCGGTTCTGGTAGGGCAAATTTGTCACATATCAATTAAATAAAGGCATTCCAGGTTACGGTAATCTTCTGCGCAATCAAGTCCATAACCAACGATGAATCCATCGTCAACCTTGAATCCGCAATAATCCAGCTCAACCAGTTTTTCCCTTCTGACTGCCTTGTCTATCAAAGCGGCTGTCTTGAGAGATCTGGGATTCATAGTTCTTAGATGTTGCGCATAATGATGCAGAGTAAGTCCAGAATCAACGATATCGTCCACAAGGATCACATCCCTACCCTCAATAGGCATACTAACGTCCATGATAATTTGAAGACTGCCGGTGCTTACTGTCTGGTCACCGTAAGACGATATCCTTGCGAAATCCAACTGGCATGGACACTCAATGTTTCTGGCCAGGTCAGCCATAAAAACAAAGGCGCCTTTGAGTATTCCCACCAAGAGGACCGACCGACCTTCATAATCGCGAGATATCTGAGTCCCAATCTCTTTTACACGGCGAGCGATCTCCTCTTGGCTAAAAAGCTCCTTCTTTTTCGTCATTGTTGTCATAATAACCGATTCCTCCGTCGGAAGTCTTTGCGAATTCCAGTCCCGATTTGACCTTAAAAAGGTTTACCAGCGACTCCTGGCCGCAAAATCCAGCGAATCCAGTTTGCCCGCTTTAACCAGAGAATAACCTCTAGCCGCTATCATGGCCGCATTGTCCGAACATAGCCCGACAGATGGGAATATCACCTCTATTCCCAGATTTTTCCCCTGTGAAACTATCCTTTCCCGAAGGGCCTGATTGGCCGCTACCCCCCCGCAAACCACTGCTCGGGAAACGTCACGGCTTCTTGTGGCCATAAAGAGTTTCGTCGCCAACGTCTCTATAACTGCCGCCTGAAAGGCTGCAGCAATTCTTCGAACCTCCATACGATCCTCGGTGGAGGTTTTGGACGGTACTATTGGACGAAAGCTGCCCGGCCTCTTCCGGTAGTCGCTCACCCCAAAAACCTTCTCCGAGTGCCTCAAAACAGCGCTTTTTAATCCTGAAAAAGAGAAATCCAGATTACCATTTTCGAGAAGCGCTCGTGGAAAACGAAGACCATCATCAGACATCCCACGGGCGAGTTCTTCAATTATAGCGCCTCCCGGATACCCCAATCCAAGAAGTTTGGCAACCTTGTCATACGCCTCGCCAGCGGCGTCGTCCCGGGTTTTACCTATGACCTCAATTTCGACAGGCGACTGGACATCGAATAGGGTAGTGTGACCACCGGAGACAACCATGCCGATAAAGGGGAATTGAAAACTTTCGTTTTCCAGCACAGCGGCAAAAAGGTGTCCATGAAGATGGTTAACTGCGCATATTGGTTTCTTGAGGGCCATGGCAAGACCTTTTGCCGCTCCTATCCCGACCAGCAGAGCCCCTATCAGACCTGGTCCGCTTGTTACACATATAGCGTCAAGTTCCCCGATTTTGACTCGGGCGTCTTTAATCGCTTTCGAAATGACCAGAGAAATACATTCAATATGCTTTCTTGAAGCGAGTTCCGGCACTACCCCGCCGTATTCACGGTGGAGTTCGATCTGTGAAACGACTACATTAGAGAGAGTCTTCTTGCCTTCCAAAACAACTGCGGCGGCTGTCTCATCACAAGATGTTTCTATACCCAATGTAATCATAGGATTGGCTCAAAACCTTGTTGGAGATTTTTGGTAAACCATACTTCTATTTCAGACCATCCGTCAAATCGAGCGTTAACAGGTAACTTGCAGTTCCTGTTCCAGGGTTGAAGCATCAACCCTACCCCGACTCCTGAGGAGAGATAATCTCCAAGGTGCATTTCATCATCTTCAATGATAAAATTGGCATTCACGTCTCTCAGAAATGCGCGCTTGTCCCTGGATCCTCCGATCACAATCATCTCCGGAACAGAACGGTTCCAGGAAAGGGCCTCAAGTTGCCTTTGTGCGGTACTGGGGTCAGACCTACCTGTTATGAAAAGTAACGGCCTTTGCGTTTCTTCGTATATTTTTCAAGGGTCTCAACCGCCCCTTCATAGGGATCTACGGACTTCATTGCGTACAAGTAATCTACCGCTTCCCGTAAAACATTGGGACTAAGCTGTAATGGGTCCAGGTCCCATGTAAAAAGATCGGAGGGCGATATTTTTCGCCCGGTTGCGCCGTTTACATGATCCAATATGACCTCTATTGATCGCAATACGACTCCGTCCACGTCAAACGCTAATTTCATATCTGGGCCTCATTCATTTAGATTGTTGAATTAATCGCAAAAGCCTTATACTAAATATTCGTTCCGGAAAGGATTTACAAGGTAGTAGAATCTGGAACCTCGTTTAAGGAGAAGCCTTTTGTGAAGACTGATATTCTGCTGCGTTCCATAATTGGACTTACTTCGGTCATTGTCTTTGGGACGCTCGGATATATGATCATAGAGAACTGGTCTCTTCTTGATGCTCTTTACATGACGGTGATAACAATATCCTCAATAGGATTTGGAGAAGTTCATCCTCTCAGTGACACTGGAAGAGTTTTTACACTGATACTGGTTTTCCTGGGGTTTGGCGTTGTTGGTTATGTTCTGGTTTCGGGAAGTAAATTTATAATAGAAGGTGAAGTCCAGAAGATCTTCACCAGACGGCGTTCCATGAAAGCAATTGAGAAAATCAAGAATCATTTTGTAGTTTGCGGATTCGGGCGCATGGGCGCGTTTGTATGCCAGCAGTTCCATGCGCGGGGAATTCCATTTGTTGTAGTGGAAAACAACCAGGAATGCCAGTTTAGGATTCTTGAAGCCGGTTATTTCCTCTCCCCTGGAGACGCAACACAGGAAAGCGTATTACTTGGGGCGAATGTTAAGGTAGCTCGAGGTCTTGTATCAGTTCTCAATTCCGACGCTGCCAATGTCTATGTTGTGCTCACAGCGCGGGAACTCCACCCCACCCTTGAAATCATTGCCAGAGCCGGCGAAGAAGGAGCTCACAAAAAACTTCTGCGCGCAGGCGCTAACAGGGTAATCAGCCCTTATCAGGTTGGGGGAATGCGAATGGTTATGGGCATTCTCAAGCCAGAAGTCATGAATTTCCTGGAAGTGGTGATGGATTACCGCGACATGAATATTGAACTGGAAGAAATCATGGTTGCGGAAGACTCGCCCTATGCGGGGATGAGTCTCATTGACACCGACATAAGAAAAGATCTTAATCTCATCGTGATAGCAATAAAGAAAATTAGCGGTAAGATGGTTTTCAATCCAGGGCCTCAAACAGTTATTGAGGGCAATGACACATTGATAGCCATGGGGGACAAAACAAACCTTGGCGTTCTCGAGAAAAAATCCCACTTACAAACTTCATCCATATTGTGATATAATTGTATTATGAATACAGCATCATTTAGAAAACATTTGATCACCTTAGTTATTGCTATCGCATTGATCCTGGCGTGCACGTTCCAATGCGAAGCCTATGACATCACTGGAATGTGGGTTGGCAACGCCAAGGGGTCGATATTTGGCGCTGAAGGTTCAGTTACGATAACCTCTCAAAAGGGTGAGGAAATTTCAGGAGTCATAGAAGGCGGAAACTTTTTCGGACGGGCGAAATTTGATATCCAGGGAAGGATTCAGGGTAATTACATTTTTGGCGCAAGAGACGGCAACTCCTTCCATGGTTACATTTACCCGGACTGGACTATTCGCGGCGTTTTTAAAGGCATTGATGGAGACACATACCAGGTTTTTCTCAAACGCCATTACAATAATTACTGGGGTGTACCCCAGCAACCGTGGCCGTACAACTGAAACTATAACCTTTAGGGCCCCTTTTTCAGCATTGTAGAGACTGAGCATTGTTAGGGTTGATTATCGACCTCGAACGCAAATTGCCGGATTCAGCCCGCCATTCGGAATTGCGGACCAGCCTGTTAAACGTGGCGCCCATGGACGAATCCTCCGGAAAACCAATTCCAGTAGACACAGATTACATTCATTTCACCGAAATCAAAATTACAGTCAGGGATTATACGTTGTATGATTTTCTGATTCTTAGTCCTCAAGGCTCTCCGTGGAAAGCATATCGAGACTCGTTCCGCAAAGCGTTAGAGGATACTGTCAATACGGTGCGCGACCTTATTCTCGAGGACAACATTCCGACCTTGGGGATCTGTGGGGGACACCAGTTTCTAGCGCTAGCCTTCGGAGGAAAACTTGGTTACATTGACCCCTCCATAAATGATCTTCTCGGGTCCACGTACCCGGTTGATTGTATTGCGGAGAAAGGGCCGGTTACATTGATGACGTTACAAAACGACCCTATATTTGAAGGAATAACGTCGCATCCTGGGGAGTTCTCCGTAATGCAGAACCACATAGAGGAAGTCAAGACTATCCCTCCTGGATTCATAAACCTTGCATATAGTGGATTATCTCAGGTGCAGATTATGAGGCTGCAGGGAAAAGTAGTGTATGGTGTAGCTTTTCATCCCGAGAGGGGCTGGAGTCTGGATGTAAATGAGGAAGATTCATTGACACCAAAAGGAAAAAGGATATTGTTAAACTTCCTGAAAATGGCATATGCTCAAAAGAGCTGTTCAGTTGTTGCCTGATCGCTAATTTCCAACTGCGCCCCCGGCGCCATCCCATCTCGAAAGGTTGCTTGATGAACGAACTGGAGAAAATAGCCATAAGACTCAGACACTGGATAGGACACAATCTGGAACACGTGAAGTCTTATGAAGAAGTAGCCCAGACATTGTTTGGCCTGGGACTGCAGGATGAGTCTATCAAGATTCAGAGAGCGGTGGAATTGAGCTCCGAGGCAAACCAGAGTTTTGAAGCGGCTCTGAATTCTATTGAATCTAAAGTGGGGCATGATTCCGATTGTCACGATTCTGCGGAAACGCGTCATGATCATTCGTCGGAAGGGTCCCACGAACACACGCATGAACATGGCGATTCTTCACATCACAGGCATTCCTGAAATAGACCGTTACTGGAATTTGCCTGATAAACTTTTGTCTGCAGACTGATTATGCTTGTACGAAAATTTCCGGTTTCGCCACAGTAGGAGGGATCCATGGAAGCCAGAACTTTTGAAATGGAATTTGCCAAATTATTCAAAAATTTCACCAGGACATCAGGG
>FUWD013021716.1_pt1 | contig 16863 bp, 20 predicted proteins | sample 1063281 | NCBI WGS metagenome assembly FUWD01 (sample SAMEA79048168, study PRJEB19326) | metagenome | biome: marine | reverse complement strand
CCGCGTCTCCCACCTCGGCTACTATGACGAACTCGACATGCTGACCGTAATCGGCGGCCTGGAACGCGCATTGAAAGATATCAACTTCGATTTTGAAATCGGAGCCGGTGTCAGCGCGGTACAAAAAGCGTTTCTGGGCAATTGACCGCACCCGAAAACAACCGGTATGCAAAAAAGCCGCCCGTAATCGTTACGGTGCGGCTTTTTTGACTTTTGAGCGCAGGATAGGCCATTCTTTTTCCGTCTTTGGGTTTCGCGCTCTATCTTGCAGAAAAGAGCTCCTGATATGATGAAACCGCTCTCTCTTTTACTGCTGCTCACCGCATCCCTCTCTCTTCCGGAAGAGTTCCGGCAGTACCGTATGGCGCAGAAAGCGAACCGTCACTACCTCTCCGGTGAGTATCACGAAGCGGAACGGCTTTACAGTAACCTGCTGGCCGACGACCCCGACGAAAAATTGAACACCGCGATACGCTTCAATCTTGCCGGCTCCCTTGCCCTGCAGCGGAAGTATGCCGATGCCCGTCGCCTCTACCAGAGCATTCCGGCAGGCGCGGAAGGAAAAAAACTCCGGAACCCGATCAACTACAATGAGGGCACCTGTTTTGCGCGGGAAGCTCTTGCCACTCAGGAACCGGGCCGGAAAGCGGAGTTGCTCGGGCAGGCTCTCCGCCGTTATACCGCCGTTCTCTCCCTTGATCCCGCAGACACCGATGCCCGAATCAACTATGAAATCGTCTATAGAATGCTGCAGAAACAGAACGCTTCATCTTCTGCGAAGTCCGGCGGTCGGGGGAAAAACGGAGATCATGCTCCAGCGGACAGCCAGAGCATAAAGCCTGCTGAACGAATTCTGGAAAACGCACAGCTGCAGGAAAACGAGGTCATGCGCAGAGTCCCGCAAATCCAAGACTCGGGCACCGCATCGGCAAAAAACGTCAAGGACTGGTAGCGAACCATGAACGGTCAAAAAAAGTTCTGCTGGTTTTTCTCCCCTCCGAAAGTGGCGTCGATGGTGCGCGCTCGCTCTATACCGAACAGGAAAAAAGCCGGCTTACGCAGTGGGTCAATCGCTCCGTAAGAAAGCTGATCAAGCAGACCCAGTTTGCGATACCTCCGCTGTCGCTCATGATCCTCAGCTCGATCGGGGTGCCGGGAGTCGAGCAGCAGATCTGCGATATGCGGTTCGAGGATTTTCCGGACGGAACGCACTGGGACCTGGTTGGCATAAGCGTACAGACCGGTATGGCAAAAAAAGCGTTCGAACTTGCCGACAGGCTTCGGCGAAACAACCTGACTGTCGCGCTGGGCGGCGCCCATGTAACCCTCTTTCCCGAGTCCTGCCGCCCTCATGCCGACCTGCTGGTACACGGCGAAGCCGATGACCTCTGGAAAGAGGTGCTCGAGGATCTCAGAGCGAACGTTCTGAAACCGGAATACAGCGCAGAACGGTTTCCCGACCTTGAACTGTCTCGTCCCGTGATCAAGGACGCGCTGATAAAAAGCCGCTATTTCACGACAAACCTCATTCAGACCGGCCGGGGCTGCCCGTATAACTGCGACTTCTGCAATGTCCACGTCCTGAACGGACGCTCGCTGCGCAGAAGAAAAATCGGCGATATCGTCGATGAGGTCGCGCGTTTTCAGCAACACGACCGACGCATTTTCTTTTTTGTCGATGACTCCATCAATGGCGATCCCGCTTACGCCGAAGAGCTTTTCCGGCGACTCATCCCCTACCGCATCAGCTGGTTCGGACAGGCAACCACGGCACTTGGCCGTCAGCCGCGATTGCTTGAATCGTTCGCTCGTTCGGGATGCCGGGCACTGCTTGTCGGCATCGAAAGCGTCGAAGCGGAAAGCCGCAATGCCCACAGGAAAACCCAGAACAAAGCCGACGAACTTGTCGATGCCGTCAAGAACATACGAAGCGCGGGCATAAGTCTCTACGGCAGCTTTATCTATGGCCTCGACGGCGATACCATCGATACTCCGGCAGCAATTCTCGACTTCATCAGGGAGACGAAGCTCGATGTTCCCGGCATCAATATTCTCAGGCCCATTCCCGGCACGAGGGTTTTCGAGCGGCTCAAAGAGGAGGGGCGGCTGCTCTTCGACCCGAACGACATCACCGCTTTTCGCTATACGTTCGGTCAGGAGATGCTCTACCTGCCGAAAAACATTCCGCTCGACGCTTTTGTGGAAAGTTACTCGGAACTGACCAGAGAGGTGTTCAGCATGTCAAACTCCATCAAAAGAGGCCTTGCAGCGCCAAGCGCCAAAACCGCAGTACTCTTTTTCAATCTCTTCTATACCCATCTCTACGGACTCTCGCGCAGCGACCTCCGAAAACAGCTTGTCGTTCAGTCGTAATAAAAAAACCATTTTGCCGTATGGTAAATTATTCATAAAATTATAGCCAACTTTTTTTCAGTACCTGTCACAAACACTTAATTCCATCTAACGGAGAACTCTATGAAACGTTTTTTGCCAGTTTTCGCAGTCGGCATGCTCTGCCTTGGCGCATGCGGACTTGAAAAGCCACCGGCGAAGCTTGAATTCCCGGAATCAAAAGAAGAAGCCGCAGCTCCGGCCGAAACAGCCGCCCCTGCAGCAGCTCCCGCTGCGGAAACTCCTGCCGACCCGAAACTTGCCGCTGGTAAAACCGTTTATGAATCGAAAGGGTGCAACGGCTGCCACGATGCCGGCATGATGGGCGCTCCGAAACCCGGCGATAAAGCCGCATGGAAAGATCGTATCGCCCAGGGCGTGGACGTCATGACCAAAAAATCCATCGAAGGGTTCACCGGTAAAGCCGGCATGATGCCGGCAAAAGGCGGAAATGCCGATCTGACCGACGAAGAGGTTGGCAATGCGGTTGCCTACCTTGCTGAAATTTCCAAATAAGCCGATCCAGGCACCGTTCAGGAATTGAAAAAAGCGGAGATCGTCACAGGGCGATGCTCCGTTTTTTTATCCCACTGTATAACTATGTGCGCATTAAAATTCTCGCTGCGTTTGGATGGCTGGTTTTTTAATGCTAACATTGTTGTCTTTGGATTTTTTACACAATCGGCACACAACCAATTATCAACAATCTTTAATTCTTGCAAGGGAGGACGCTATGTCTCGTTTCGTATCTGCTGCTTTTTGCGCACTGTTTATGATGTCATTCAGCCTGACCGACGTTAGCGCAGCTACCGGCAAAGCCGTTTATGACGCCAACTGCACCGCATGCCACAAGGACGGCATCATGGGCGCGCCGAAAACCGGCAACAAACCCGCATGGGCTCCGCGTATCGCTCAGGGCATGACTGTACTGGTCGACAAATCCATAAAAGGGTATCAGGGCAAGAAAGGGATGATGCCTGCTAAAGGCGGCAACACGAAGCTTTCCAACGCAGACGTCAAACTTGCCGTCGAGTACATGGTCAGCCTGAGCAAATAAGCCTGCCTGTTTTCATTGCACGATAAAAGGCGGCAGACACCATCTGCCGCGTTTTTCGTTTATTGCCGCCGCCCCCCTGCTCTGCCGAAAGCGACGTGTTACGGTAACGACAACCGGGCAATGCCCTGATCTCTCCTTTTCGTATATTCACCCGCATACAATCAAGCCAAACAACAGAAAACGAATGGAATTCGCATCGAGTGAGGTGCTCGGTTTCACAGCCGGAATCGTTACGACGCTTTCGCTGCTTCCCCAGGCATTGAAAATCATGACAACCCGGAGGACCCGGGATATCAGCCTTCTCTGGGCGATCAGTATGAACATCGGCATTCTGCTCTGGCTTTTTTACGGCATCGCTAAAAACGACATGCCTATGATAACGGCCAACAGCATCTCTTTTGCCCTGCTTTTTCTTATCCTCATCTTCAAACTGCGGTTTCGGTAGAGCGTCCGTTTCAGCTCATGGAAAAACCGGTGAAAAAGCGTACATATCCTTGTTTCCGATTTACAAACGCCACTGAAGCGCAGCCGGCATCAACTACTCTTATCTATCGATGAACAGACTTCATACAGGTTTTATAGGCACAGGAAGAATCGCCCGCGCAATGATTGCCGGACTTGCCGAAAAAGAAACCATCCGTCTTTACGGTTTCGATACACAACAGGCGGCCATCGAGGGAATCGCCGCCGACTATCCGGTCGAGGCCTGTCCTTCGGTTGCGTCAATCGCCGGAAAAGCCTCGGTCATTATCCTCTCCGTAAAACCATACCAGATAGAGAGCGTACTCGAAGAGCTCAAAGCGTACCTGAACGAAAACCATCTGCTTATCAGCGTCGCAGCAGGCATTTCATCGGAATTCATCCGGCAGCGCACAGGCGATGCGGTAAAGGTGATCCGCGTCATGCCCAACACGCCTGCTTTCGCCGGCGAAGGGATGACCGCGCTCTCTCGGGGCGCAGCCGCTACCGACGAGGACGTTACCGCTGCGGAAGAGCTGTTCAGGGCGATAGGCAGAACCATCATTCTCGATGAGCAGCTTATGGATGCGGCAACGGCCCTCTCAGGCAGCGGGCCTGCCTATATGTTCCATATTATCGCCTCTCTGGCCGAAGGAGGCGTGCAGTGCGGGCTCTCACGACGGGATGCCGTGCTGCTCGCCGCACAGACCATGTACGGTGCCGCTAAAATGGCGCTCGCAGGCAGCAGGAGCCCGGAAGAGCTGATCAGGGACGTCACCACGCCAGGCGGAACCACCGAAGCCGGCCTGAAGGTGATGGATGAACGCAACGTCCGGCAGATTCTTGTGGATACCGTTTCGGCAGCGGCAGCCCGTTCTCGCGAACTGATGAAATAACCGCAGAGAGAGGTAACCGATGCGGCGAGCCGTTCCATTCATGCAGTGCTTACTGCTGCTCCTTACGCTATCGATCCCGCTTGCCGATGCGGCGGCAGATACGGGCCAGGGCCGGAAATCGCCGTTCATCCGCACCACAGTTACAGGCACCGGCAGACCCTATGTCGGCGAGGAGCTGCTTCTGACCTATACCCTGTATTTTACCGGTGACGCGCCGCAGGTTTCAGACGAATCGAATCCTTCACTTGACGGATTGTGGCATAGCGAAATCGACCCCGGCCGCTTTGTCAAAAGCAGACCGGTTACCCTCGACAACGCAGTTTACAGGAGCGCCGTTATCCGGCAGTATAAACTTGCCCCCCTGAGATCCGGACGTTTTGACGTCGGGGGATACCGTCTCAAATGTCTGTTTACCGGGAATGGGGCCTCATCCGTCACCCGCACCATGCTCATTTCCGCTCCATCTGTCGTCATCGACGCAAAAGCGCTTCCTGAACCCATCCCTGAAGGGTTCAGCGGAGGTATCGGCACATTCTCGTTTGAGCGATCGGCAGATCATGCGACGCGGATAACCGGAGAACCGGTAACGCTTGCCCTTACGGTCAGGGGAAAGGGAAATCTCCCGACGCTGCGCATTCCGGCACTTGCGGTTCCGTCAACCGTTCATAAAAGAGAGCCGGTTACGGCGCTGAGCCTCGACAGCAGCGCGGCCTTTTCGGCAGGATCCCTTACCTCCAGAGTAACCATTTACCCGCAGCAGCCCGGTAAAACCGTCATTCCCCCACTGCGTTTTATATATTTCGACCCCGAAAAAAACAATACCGTACGCTTTACTCCCAACCGCTCGCCATCGAGGTAAGTCAGGGTGAAAAGAGCGGAACAATGGATTCCCGAAACTTCCCGCAACCCGATGCAGCGGGACCTGAAAACACAGACCAGGCGCAACTCAAGGCGGCGGGAAAGGCCGCGGCTGCGGTGCTGGCAGCTGTCCTGATTGTCGCCCTCGTATTGAAAAGGTTCGGAACACCTCCTGAACGCGCGGATAAAAACAGCGGCGCGATCCCGGATGAGAGTGCTTCGCCGGAAAATCTCAAAGCGCAAATATACTCGCTCATCGAAGAGAAGACGGGAATACGCAAACCGGAAAGTCTGACAAGGGCCCAATTAGCGACAGCTCTGGCGGAAAAAAATATCATTCCGACCACAAACCGGGAGATCGAAAAGGTGTTTGAAACAATCGACCGCATGCTTTACAGCCCGGCCGGCGCAACGGAAAACGAGATGATTCTGCTCCGCAACGAAGGGATGCGGCTGCAGCAGAAGCTTCGGCAGCTTTAGCTGCACCTGAAGCCGGAGCGGTTACCCCGCTCCGGAGACTCCATGCCAGGGAAAAAGAGTACAGGTCACCTGTGCGCCGACAGGCAGCCTGTCGGGCGACGGGCCGGTCTCGATAATGCCGTTTGCCCCGGCAAGCCCGGTGATCATATGCGACTCTACCTTCGGGCTGACTCTGCAAAAAAGCCGACCGTTTTCCTGCCAGATGGTGCCGGGCAGAAAACGGTGCCGTTTTCTGTCGGCAGGAAAGGGTTCAGCCAGCACCGCCGTCAGTTTTTCCGGACCTGCGAAGCCCTGCAGCAGAAGCAGTGCAGGAACGACATATTCAAGAAAACAGGTCATGGCCGAAACCGGATTTCCCGGAAGGGCAAATACCGGTCGACCATCGCCCGTCACGCCGAAATAGAGCGGTTTTCCCGGTTTCTGGGCAACCGTCCAGAAACGCGCCGTAACGCCTGCTTCATGCAGCAGTTCCTGTACATAATCATATTCGCCGGTTGAAATCCCTCCTGCCGTAATGAGCATATCGCAAAGGGAAAAAGCTTCGGCAAAAATTTTTCGCAGAGACTCCCGGTCGTCAGGCGCATGCAGAAGCGCAACCGGTTCGATTCCCCATGCGCGGCAAAGAGCCTGCATCATGAACCGATTGCTGTTGTAAATCGCAGGGCCGTCAAGCGGTTCGCCCGGAAGACGCAATTCGTTGCCTACGGTAACAAGCGCAACCCTCGGACGCCTGCCTGCCAAGGCCCCACCGACACCCAGCGTGGCAAGCACGGCAATCTCTCCCGGCCCAACCCTCTCCCCTTTTTGAAGAAGGGGTGAATCCTGCGAAACTTCTTCGCCGGCATAACGGATGTTGGCCCCTTTTTTCGGCGCCGCAAAAAATGAAACCTCTTCAGTACCGAATCCGCTGGTCTGTTCGAAAGCGACAATCGTATCGGCGCCTTCCGGAAGCGGCGCGCCGGTCATGATCTGTGCGCAGGTACCCGGCACGACAACCTTCTCGGGCATCGCTCCGGCAGCTACCTCCGTAACGACCTTCAGCTTTACCGGATTATCCTGCGATGCATTGCCGATATCTTCCCGACAGAGGGCAAACCCGTCCATTGCTGCGTTGGTGAAACGCGGAAGCGGAAAGGGCGCGGCAATATCTTCCGCCAGAACCAGGCCCAGCAGTTCTGAAAGGGGCCGATATTCGTGAGAAAGCGGTACTAAAGCGTCCCTGATGATGCGGTGAGCGTTCTCGACGGTAATCATCATGGGTGGCCCTCCCCCTTCAGCATGGCGAATGCATGAAATATCGCAGGAACGAGTACTTCAAGCGCATCCGCAGCCGCACCGGGACTGCCGGGCAGACAGATCAGAAGCGAATTGCCGATCATTCCGGCGGCAAGTCTCGAAAGCATGGCTGTTTTTGTTTTTCCCTGCCCCCAGTTGAAGAGCGCCTGTTCGATCCCCGGCAGTTTTCTGGTGAACTTCGGCGAAAGAGCTTCAACCGTTACATCGCGAGGCCCGAGCCCCGTTCCCCCGGAGGTCACAATCAGCTCGACTCCTCCGGCAACCCACTCTTCAACGACCGCTTCGATCTCATCTTTACGATCAGGAATGACTCTCAACTCGTCGACGGGGCATCCGGCAGCTTCAAATCCCTCCTGAAGCAGCAGCCCTGAACGGTCGGTTCCTCTGCCGGCGGCAATGGAATCGGAGAGCACGAGAATCGAGGTTCTCGGCCTGTACTCGACGGAAAGCTGCTTCTTGCCTCCGGTTTTTTTTCGAGTCGTATGGAACCGATCTCCATCGAGGTATCGACCGCCTTGCACATATCGTAAATGGTCAAAGCGGCAACAGATACCGCAGTCAGCGCTTCCATCTCGACACCGGTAGCCTCTCTGGTTCTTGCCGTTGCGGATATGGCAATACGATCATCGTGCAGCGCGAAGGAAAGATCGATCCATGACAGATTGAGCTGATGGCAGAGCGGAATTAGATGCGCGGTCTGTTTGGCAGCCTGAATGCCGGCGATTTTTGCTGCCGTGAGCACGTTTCCCTTGGGGATAGCCTGCTCACGGAGAAGACGCAGGGTTTCCGGCTGCAATGAAATAGCACCGGATGCCGTCGCGCTCCTCATGGTTCCTGGTTTTGCAGAAACATCGACCATGGCAACATTGCCCTGCTCGTCAAGATGGGTAAATTCCATTTTCTTTCTTCTCCTCATTTCGGATAAAACAGGTTCACGCAAACAATCCGTCAAGCCGGAGCGCGAGTTCCGGATAATCGGTAATTATACCGTCGGCACCCATCCGCTTCATGGCAAACATCTCTTCGGGAAGATTTACCGTCCAGGGAATGACGCGGATACCCTTTCCGTGAAGCCGCGCAACAAGCTCATCGCTCATCAATAAAAATACGGGTTAACGTAGGCAGGGAGAAACGGCCGCCTCTCCATAAAGTCATGGATACGGGCAAGATCGTCGGCAAGAATACCGATAGCGATCTCCGGACAAAGCCTCCGAATCTCCTCTACAAGACGAAAGTCGAACGACTGAACCCGAACCCTCGGTAGCATCCCGCACAATCGCAACTGCCCTACAACGAGAAAAGCGTAGAGTTCCGGTTCGGGATGCAAGATACGATCCCTCTCCGGCCACGATTTCAGCTCGATATTGAAAATCATGGCGCCCGGCAGATTTTTACGACGCATATATGCGTCAACTTCCCGGAAAACATCCGTCAGGAGCGGCTTACAGGCTGTCGTTCGCTGCTGGTCGGGAAACCCGGGGTCAGGAAGACCGCAGCCGAAAGCTGCAATTTCGGCATAATCCATTGTATAGATCCGGTAACGATCCCTGTCTTCAGGGGAGAGAGGCGTTCCACCAGGCGCAGTGCAGAGCGGACCGCTTATCCAGGGATCATGGGAAACGACGAGCTGATGATCGCCGGAAACCACAAGATCAAGTTCGATAACCCTGACGCCCGAATCAGCCGCTTTGCAGAAAGCCTCGATGGAATTTTCCGGAAAGTAAGCTCTCGATCCGCGATGGGCCTGTATTTCAAACTCCATACAAAAAAGGTGTTTTCCTTATCCCCAGAAAATCCCTTTAAAAAAGCCGGACGCCGAAGACTGTGCAAAAAAACCGGCCTGACGTGGATTATGGGTTCCGCTTGCCCGAAGAAAAGCGTGTGGATTTTGACGCAGGCTTTCCGGATGATTTTCTTTTCTGAATTTTATTTCCCCTTGAAGCTTTGGACGAATCCGCTTTATGAAGACTGCTGTTGCCAGGGGAATCGGAAGATTGCGGTTTGTTCCTGCTCTTGTTGAACCTGTTTTTACGATACTTTTTTTCCAGGTCGGCGTAAGGACTTGGCGGATCGGGCGAGGTGTTGGGATTGTTAAAATTCGGTTCGTCAATCACCTCGTCAACATCATCCAAAACCGCGTCGGGATGAACTCTTTTATGCAAAATAATACTATTTATGTTCAAAAAACCGTGAGTATTCAATTGTTAACTCAGGATCATTTCGAAGGGGCTTCAATTTAAAACTTTAAAAATAAAAAACAAGCCCTATCCGGCACGAAGTGAGGAAGATGAGCCTGAAAGAGTGTTTTACGTTGGTTGTTGTCCCGATATGTATTAAATTTTAACATAGTTTAAAAAAACAAAACACGGAGCTCGATATGGACATCCGCCGCTGGATACTCGCTTTCATCCTTCCCCCTGCCGCAGTTATGAACAAAGAGGCCGGAACCATAATGCTCACCGGCATTCTTACCGTGCTTGGCTGGCTTCCCGGAGTTGCTGCTGCGATAATCATGATTCTGCAGGAAAAATACCAGGCAAAAGCTTAAGAAGCTCATATATTTTCACTCCCCCGCCGAGCCGGTTTTTCTATTATTCCAGTCGATACGGGAAAAAATCGTTGTACGTTTGCAGGTGATCTCCCTGACTAAAGGAATAGAGAATTTCCTCCGGGAGTTTTTTCCCTGCAGCCGTACTGCGCAGGCTCTGTATCGCTATTGAAATCCTTATGCTTTTTCATCCCTTCGAAATCGCCCTTTCCGGTTTTTCCGGGTCCGGAAAAACAACTCTGGCCGCCGCGATCGTCAGTCGTCTTGCCGAAAACTTCACCGTAGGCTGTTATAAGCACGGCTGCCACCGATTCGATATCGACCGGGAGGGAAAGGATTCCCACACGCTCAAAAAAGCCGGCGCCGAAACCGTTATGATTTCGGATCCTGAAAAAAAGGCGGTCGTTACCGGAATCGACAAGAACGGGCTCAAGGAGAGAATGGTTTTCCTCGACTGCGATCTGCTGCTGGTCGAAGGGCTCAAGGAGCTTCCCCTGCCGAAACTGCTGCTCGTGGATCGCGAAAAAAAAATTCTCGAGCTTCTTGCACATGGCGACATACCGGAGGTCGTTGCACTTGTCGATACCGGAGAGGAACGAGGATCGCTCGGAAACGACTTCGATCTGCCCTCGTTTCATCGTAACGACATCGAAACCATCACCGCATTCATCGAGTCGTTCCTGGCCGGAAAAGCCTCGGAAACGGAACTCTCGGGCCTGATACTTGCAGGAGGCAGAAGCAGCCGGATGGGTGCGGACAAAGCCTTGCTCTCTTATCACGAAGAGAACCAGATCGTTCATACCGCAACGCTCCTGCGGCAGCATTGCAGGGAAATCTTCATCTCCTGCCGCAATGAACAGGCACAAGCATACGAGGCGTTCGGCTTTCCCATCATCACCGACCGATATCTTGAAACCGGACCGGCCGGGGGAATACTCTCTGCGCAGCAAAACTTCCCGGACAGGGCCCTGTTTGCCGTAGCATGCGACATGCCTTTTCTTGACGCGACGCTGATTTCGAAACTGGTCGAAAACCGCAAGCCGTTGCGGTATGCCACCGCGTTCCGGCATGAGAGTTCAGGACATATCGAGCCACTCTGCGCCTGCTACGAACCGAAATCCAGAAAAGCCCTGCTGGCCTCTCATGCAGAGAACAACAACTCCCTGCAATCATTTCTGGACGGTTCCCGTATAGGAGAGATTACGCTCTCTGAAAGCCGAACCTTAAGCAATATCAACGATCCTGCTTCAATGCAGGCGGCGCTTAAAGCGTGCCGGTCACCCAAAGGATAAACAACTGCCATGAATCTGCTTGTCGCCATCGATTTTTCGGAAATTACCGAAGCGGTCATCGACCATACCCGAACTCTCGCTTCGGCACTGAAGGCCGAGGTTTTTCTGCTCCATGTCATAGCACCGTCAACGCCGGTTCTCGATATCGAAACCGACCCGGGAACCGTTCATCCCCTTGATGCAGCGGAAATTTTGCCAGGGGCCACCGTGACAGAAAACAGAACCCACCTGCAGCTGCATGAGCTTGCCGAAAAACTCCGTCTGAACGGCATATCGGTATCGGCGCACCTGGCGTACAACGACGAGGTCGATGCTATCATCAAAGCTGCGGAGACTTTCGAAGCGGGAATGATCGTTCTCGGATCGCACGGCCACGGAGCGTTCTACCATCTGCTGATCGGAAGCGTATCGGAAGGCGTTATCCGCAAGGCTACATGCCCGGTGATCATCGTGCCTTCAGGAAGGAAATGAACGAACGCCCGGAGTGGACCAGAAGAAATGCGATACCGGCAAGCATGATAATGGTAGCCCCGGATGCAAGATCGAGCTGCCATGAGAGCCAGAGTCCTCCAAGACAGAAAAGAGCTGAAAGCACCGTCGCCAGACCCATCATACCCCGGAGAGTGCTGCTGAAAACCCGTGCGATGGCTGCAGGAATGGTAAGCAGGGCGATAACCAGCACGATACCTGCAACGCGAACAAGAATCACGACGGTAAGCGCTATCAGGCAGAGAAGCAGCAGATAGAACCTGGTGGTTTTCACCCCGGAAACTTCGGCATATTCCTCATCGAACGAAAGAGCGAGAAACTCCTTGCTGAAGAGCCAGGTCAATGCGGCAATCAGGATATCAAGCACGGCGATCATCCACAGATCGGCCACAGAAACCGTCAGGATATTGCCGAACAGGTAACTGAACAGATTCGGAGCATACCCCGGCGTGAGCCCGATCAGAATAACGCCCACGGCCATACCGACAGCCCAGAATGCCCCTATCGCCGTATCTTCGGCAACCTTCGCCTTCCTGCTCAGAAGACCGATGGCAATGGCGGCGGCGAGACTGAACGGAATGACTCCGAAAAGCGGGTTAATTCCGAGATAGTAACCGAGTCCTATCCCGCCGAATGCTGTATGGGCTATCCCGCCGCTGATGAAACCGATTTTTTTGACCACGACATAGCTGCCGATAATGCCGCACGCAACACTGGCAAACAGAGATGCCAGTACGGCGTTACGGATAAATTCATAAGCGAACAGGTCGGGCATCTCTTCAGTTTTTTATCGTGGATTGCGGCTTTCGTGCAGAAGCAGATCGACCGGATATGGATAAACCTGCTGGGCGGCCTCTCCGCACGGAGAGGCTGAAGGATTTTCACGAAGCACCATGCTGCAATTAAGACAGAGCACCCTCCCGACAAACCGGCTGACCGTACCGGTATCATGGGTTACCAGAACAATGGTCATCGTACTTTTCAGATGATCGAGAAGATCATAGATAGTCGTTTTCATTTCCGGATCGACGCTGGCCGTCGGTTCATCAAGCAGCAGAAGTTGCGGTTTTCCGGCAAGTGCCCGCGCAATAAGAGCCCGCTGCAGCTCTCCGCCGGAAAGCGCGCCGATCCTGCGATTGCTCAGAGCTGATAAACCCACGATCCGAAGCGCTTCGTCCGCCGCCTGCATATCGGCTTTGCCGTAATGCTGAAAGGGCGTTTTCAATGCTATTCGCCCCATCAGCGCGACATCCCTGACACTGAGAGGAAACTCCCGGTCGAAAAACAGCCGTTGCGGCACATAACCGATTCTGCCGACGGCACGACCGGGAGCCGCGCCGAATACCTGAACGACTCCTTCCGAAGGTTTCTGCAGTCCGAGCAACACCCGCAGAAGCGTGGTTTTTCCACCTCCGTTTGGCCCGACAATTGCGAGAAAATCTCCTTCTGCAACGCTGAATGAAAGCCCCTTGAGCACGCTTACTCCCCCTATTTCAACGCCAAGCCTTTCGCAGCGAATAACCTCTCGCTTCATTGCATCGCCTCGATCAAGGCTCCGGTTGCATTTCGAAGATTCTGCTGATAATCGCGCGAAAGAGGATCGACCGTTCCGACTACTCCGCCGATATCACGTGCGATTGCCTCGGCCTGAACCGTACTGAACTGCGGCGAAACGAAAATCACCCTGATACCGCTCGAACGCGCCTTCTCGATAACCTGACCAAGCTGCCGGGGAGTCAGCGTCTTACCTTCTTCTTCGGCTGCAATCTGTTCGAGACCGAATGCCGAGGCATAATACCCCCATGCCGGGTGAAATACGAGAAAACGCCTGTTCTTTACCGGAGCCAGACGTCCTTCGATTTCACGATGCAGCTGTTGCAGTTCTGAAACAAGTTTTACGGTATTAGCCTCATAGGCGACTTTATGGGACGGATCGGCAAGTATGAGTGCATTCCGGATAGTGCTGGCCATGATAACCCCGTTCAGCGGAGACATCCAGTAGTGCGGGTCATTCCCCTCGTGATGATGAGCTTCCTGATCATGGTGCTCATGAGCATCACCGTTTTGCGGCATAGGCATCAGCCTCACCCCTTCAGAGGCATCGCAAACCCTCATGCCGGGGTTGAGAGAGAGAAAACGCGGCATCCAGTCCAGCTCGAACTCGACTCCGGAACCGGCTTTAACGAAAAGCGATGCATCGCCGAGAGCCGCCATCTGTTTCGGCGTCGGTTCATAACTGTGAGGATTGCCTCCGGGAGGTACCATAACGGAAACGGAAACGGCATCTCCGCCGATCCTTTCTGCGAAATAAGCCAGAGGAGTGATAGAGGTGACAACCTGAAGTTTTCCCTTTTCTTGAGAGGGCGTACAGGCGCAGTGCAGCAGAAAAAGCAGCAGAAAAGAAAACAGAGTAGAGGATCTGTTGTTTATCATGTTGGATGCTCCCCGTTTGTTTCCGAAAGACAGGATGCGCAAATACCCTCGGAATGCGTCGTATGAGAGAGCAATCTGTACCCGCCGACCATCATGCCGTCATGATAAGCACCGTCATCAAAAGCTTCGATCCTGCCGCAGGCGACGCAGCAGATGCGATGCATATGGCGGTTTCCGTAGCTGCCACATAAAGCATACGAGCGTTCGCGACCGAAACCTGCCAGGCGGCAGAGTATCCCGCATTCCGCCAGCGCCTCAAGATTACGGTAAACTCCAGGAAGTCCGCAACGGACAAACTGTTTCTTCAACTCCTTTTGTACCTGAAGAGGCGAAAGCGGCCTCGCACCGCCGGAAAAAAGCGCAATAATCGCAATACGACGGGGAGTGACCTTAAGACCGGCGCTCCTGATTATTTCAAGGGCATTCTGCATATCTTAAACAGAAATTATTTCCATTTAAGATAGAGAAAAATAACGGGACTCCAACAAAACCGGCAGCGCCAACAGCTGCCGGCTCTTTTCTTTTCGCTATGGAAGACGGTTCAGGGCGCTCATAATCGCCTTGATCGACGCAAGGCTGATATTGGAATCGATACCTGCTCCAAAAGAGACCCTGCCGTCAGTACAACCGATCCTGATGTAGGCTACGGCAAGAGCCCCGGCACTTGAACCTATGGCATGCTCGGAATAGTTCTCGATACTGAACTCGAGACCGCTCACATCGACAAAACCTTTGACGAACGCATCTACAGGACCGTTCCCTTTTGCATCGATATGGAACTCCCTGTCCTTCATCTGAACCGTACAGGTAATGATGGTAGCCTCTTCGTCGTTACGGTCGGGGTCTTCGTCATCCCAGCTGATATGACATTTTTTCAATAAAAAAGGCTCGCTGAGCTTGACATACTCTTTATGAAAAAGATCGTGAATACGTTCCGGAGAAAGCTCCTCGCCGGTTCGGTCAGCGACAGCCTGAACGGCTTCGGCAAAATCGGGCTGCATCCATTTTGGGATCTGGATACCGTAATCCTGTTCGAGGACATAAGCGACTCCTCCCTTTCCTGACTGGCTGTTGATACGTACGATCGCCTCATAGTTGCAGCCGACATCCTGCGGATCGATCGGCAGATATGGAACATCCCATACACCGTCCTTTGAGCCCTGAAGCGCTTTCATTCCCTTGCTGATAGCATCCTGATGCGAACCGGAAAATGCCGTGTAAACCAGATCTCCGGCATAGGGGTGCCGCGGATGAACATCCATACGGGTACATTTGCAGTAAACCTCGCGGATTCTCGGCAGATCGGAAAAATCAAGTTCGGGATCGACTCCCTGACTGAAGAGGTTGAGGGCCATGGTGACAATATCCATATTCCCGCACCGCTCCCCATTACCGAAAAGCGCTCCCTCGATCCGGTCGGCGCCGGCCATGAGAGCAAGTTCGGCAGTCGCAACGGCAGTTCCCCGGTCGTTATGAGCATGGACGCTGATCAGCGCTGCGTTACGATTCCTGAGATTGCGGCTGAACCATTCGATACGGTCTGCATAGATATTTGGTCTCGACATTTCTACGGTCGAAGGCAGATTGAGAATGATTTTTTCGTGTTCGTCCGCACCCCAGGCGTCCATCACGGCATGACAGACTTCAAGAGCGTAGTCCAGTTCCGTACCGGTAAAACTTTCCGGGCTGTATTCGAACCGGATAGCCGAATTGCCGCTCTCCTCCTTCAGCTGACGGACAAGCGTTGTCCCGATGACGGCAATATCCCTGATTTCATCCCTGTTTTTCCGGAAAACGACATCGCGCTGCTGACGGGAGGTAGAATTGTACAGGTGTACAATCACGCGATCGGCTCCCCGGACCGCTTCGAAAGTCTTCCTTATCAGATGCTCCCTTGCCTGGGTAAGCACCTGAATGGTCACATCCGAAGGTATGAGATGCTGCTCGATAAGCCTGCGCACAAAGGCAAATTCCGTTGCCGATGCAGAAGGGAAACCGACCTCGATCTCCTTGAACCCTATAGAAACAAGAAGCTGGAACATGGCTACTTTCTCATCGACACTCATCGGGACGGGAAGAGCCTGATTACCGTCTCTCAGGTCCACGCTGCACCAGACAGGCGCTTTGACAATCGTTTTGTCGGGCCATGTCCTTTCGGTAATTTCAACGGCAGGATAGGCGGTGTACTTCCGGTAATTCATCACGTTCTTTTTCATTGCTGCTTGTCCTCTTGTTTATCCTTTTATAACTGAAACGAAAAAAGCCGCCAGCCCTGAGAGGCCGGCGGCTTTAAAAGCGGTTGTTTTCCTGCAGAAAACGAACTAAAACGCACCTCCCCTTAGAGCCTCCCTGCTCCGGGGTAGTAGCAGGCCGAAGTCTGCCGTATGTATGCTCTGGTTCGTGTAACGCATGATCCTTTCTGCTCGAAACTATAAAACGGGATATAAATATTATTCTGCCGTAATATAAAAAATTCTTTTTTGCCTGCAATGGCAGCTTTAGATGATGAAACGATGCATAGTGCCAGAATGTTCCCGGACCGCTGTAAGCAGAACGCCGGATCGCTATCTTCTTGCCGGAATAAGTTCCATGACTGTTCTCCCGTCACTGTCGAAAAGAATCAGACGTCGCCCGGAGATAACATATGATACCGTACTGCGAAGT
>FUWD012842032.1_pt1 | contig 16873 bp, 17 predicted proteins | sample 1063281 | NCBI WGS metagenome assembly FUWD01 (sample SAMEA79048168, study PRJEB19326) | metagenome | biome: marine | reverse complement strand
GATATGACGCCTTGTTTGCGGGGCCGTGATACCCCTCGTTGTTGAAGTACTCAGTGAACCTATTAAAGAGTATTTCCGGTATATTGTCAAGTCCCCTGTCGGAAATTCCGCTCTCCAGAAAACGGGAAAAATCGAACTGCGAGATCTCCATCTGCCCGTCACCCATCGGGACAAGGCGTTTTCGATGCATATCGGCATTGACCGACACATCGATAATCATCTTGTAATAAGGTTTTTTCTCACCCCGTTCGACGAAAATCTGCGGACCGCCGTGCCGGATATCCTTTCTTACATCGAATCCGATTCCTCCGGGGACATCATTTTCCTTCCGCCAATGACTTTTCACCTGTATGCCCATCCAGTTGGCGTCGAAAAATTCCCGAAATGCACGGCTTTCGGCCACATGACTCGGAACTGTTCCCGCGGAACCGGTCCGGTCAAGAGAAATCCACAGATCGTTTCCGTCCACGACATCATCCTTCGGAGTCGACAAGGAGACGCCGTCGATCCCGTCCACTTCGGACAGTGCCAATTTCGACGCAAGCTCCATATCCACCGCGCCGCGCATCCAATTGTCGAAATACCGCTCTATGGAGGAGACCATCTCCCGCTCCGAGCGGATATACCGTTCCGCGGACCCGCGATCCGAAGAATCGTTCAGTCGGTCGTTTCTCAATTTATGTACCTGGAATGCCTGCAGGATCAGCTGCGCGAAAATGGATTTGAACGACAGACCGTCCTCCGTATCGTACTCCGTCATCACGATAAGCTCGGCGATCGTCTTAGTCGCGCCGTTCAACACCATTTTCTCGTCCGATGTCAGATGGTCGATGATCAGCGTCCCCTGGTTGATGACCGCGCTCACATCGAATGCCGATTCGACGAGACGGTCAAGTAGGGTGAACAGCTCCGACAGGTCCTTGTCTTCCTGATCGAGGTCCGGTATCTCTTCCAATAAAGGGGACGCGATTTCCCGTCGGACAACCATGTCGTTCATGCCCACGAATGCCTTTTTCAATGCCTCGTCGTCGTACTCGTCGATCCGCTTATCCGTAAACATTCCCGATGTCTGATTCGCGTTCAGAATGCCCATGAGCGCCTCGGCGTCCACCCGACCCCCTATCTTGACACCCTTCAGTAGTTCCTTCAAAAAAGGCGTCCGTATCACGGACTCCCGTTCCGGCGCATGATCCGCCGGCTTCGGAATATTCGGCATCGGCATCGTTTCCATGCCGATATCATATCAGATTACATGGATTTCCGGAAGCGGATGATCGGGGAAACCCGCTTCGTACGAGGCGCGAAAAAACGGCCGAAGCCGTTTTTCATCATGAAGCGATTATCCGGGGGCCGCACGGTTCCGAAAAGACTTTCCGGTTTTATCATTTCTTCCGACTGACCTTCACGCGGTCGGTTTCCGAAAGCACCTGCTTGCGCAGACGGACGCTTGTCGGCGTCACCTCGAGATATTCGTCGCCGGACATGATCTCGAGTCCCCGTTCGATGGAAATCTCCCACGGCGGCGTCAGCTTGAGCGCCTCGTCCGCCCCGCTCGAACGCATGTTTGTCAGGTTCTTTCCCTTCACCGGGTTGACCGCCATATCCGATCCCTTCGAGGTGTTCCCGACGACCATCCCCTCGTATACCTCGACGGCGGCGCCTATGTACAGCGTGCCCCGGGTCTGCAGGTTGTCGAGCGCGAACGCCGCCGTCTTACCCGCGATCATCGAGATCATGGAGCCGACATCGCGATGCGCGATCTCGCCCACGAACGGTTTGAATCCGACGAACCGGCTGGAAAAGATCCCCTCGCCACGCGTATCGATGATGAATTCGTTTCGGTATCCGAGAAGTCCCCGGGTCGGTGCCTCGAATACGAGCCGCTGATACCCGCCGCTTCCCTCTTTCATCTCCATCATGAGCCCCTTGCGCCGCCCGAGCTTCTCGATGACCGTCCCGGAAGATTCCATCGGACATTCGATGATGACCTCCTCGAACGGTTCGGATTTCACGCCATCCTCCTCTTTGATGATGACCTGCGGCTGGGACACCTGGATCTCGTATCCCTCGCGGCGCATATTCTCCAAAAGGATTGCGATATGGAGTTCCCCGCGTCCGTACACCTTGTACCGGTCCGTTTCGGAAAAATCGATCTTGAGGCCGACATTGATTTCAAGTTCCTTCTCGAGCCGTTCCCGGATCTGCTGATTCGTGACGTATTTCCCTTCGCGGCCCGCGAACGGACTGTCGTTCACGAGGAAGAAGAGCGAAATCGTCGGTTCATCGATATCGATGGCGGGCAGGATTTCCTGATCCGCCGAGATCGACAGCGTGTCTCCGATCTCGACATTCGGAAGGCCGGCCAGAAGCACGATGTCCCCGGCTTCCGCCATCGGGATTTCCTCGCGATCAAGCCCCTTGAACGTGAACACCTTCACGATCCGACCGCTTTCGGACTTCCCGGAAACGCTCCGGACCAGGATCTGGTCCCCCGTCTTCACTCTCCCCTCGTAGATGCGCGCGACGGCGATCCGACCGAGAAAGTTGTCATATCCGAGATTGAACGGCTGCGCCCGAAGCGGTGCCTCGGCATCGTGCAGTGCCTCCGGGACGCGCTCGAGGATCGTATCGAGGATCGGCGAAAGGTCTGTTCCCTCTTCCTCGAGCGAACGCTTCGCGACGCCGTCCCGGGCGATGGCATACAGGACCGGAAAGGCAAGCTGTTCATCGGTGGCACCAAGGTCAAGGAACAGCTCGAACACCTCTTCCGCGACCGCCTCGGGGCGGGCGGCCGGCTTGTCGATCTTGTTGAGCACGACGATTGGTTTGAGACCGAGCTCGAGCGACTTCTTGAGCACGAAGCGCGTCTGCGGCATCGGCCCTTCCTGAGCGTCCACCACGAGCACCACATCGTCAATCGAACGGAGTACGCGCTCCACTTCGCTGCCGAAATCGGCATGCCCCGGGGTGTCCACGATATTTATCTTCGTGTCCTTGTAATACAAAGAGGCGTTCTTGGCATAGATGGTGATACCGCGTTCCTGCTCGAGGGCGTTGGTATCCATGGAAAACCCTTCCTGAGCGAAACCGGTCTGCTTGAGCAGTCCGTCGGTAAGCGTCGTCTTGCCGTGGTCGACATGCGCGATGATGGCGATATTCCGTATATGCATAGATTTTTGTCCGAAGACATTATGAAAAAGTATGGAAAAAGAAAAAGGACCGAGCGCCCTTTCCATCCGCCGTCAGTATGCCGGAGAATGCGTAAAAAGTCAAAATTCCATCGCCTGCGTTTGACTCCGACCGAAAAATGATGTATACTGTCTTTGTAGTGGAAACGGGTGTCCCTTGTCGGGGAACCCGTTTTTTTGAAGAACTACGACTGTCGGCATAAACAGTAAGACAAAACATATGGAAACGGATTCCATGGTGTCGTCGGGGGATATCCACGGTGCGACCGCGACGGAAGCGCCCTGCGATTCCTGTCGGAAGGCTCAGGAGCGGGAAGAAATGGCGTTCGCCTTTCTCCTGGCCCTCATGCCAGTGATTACCATCACCCTTTTCGGGAATATGGGGCTGTTGTAAACAATCCCCATCCGGACAAAAAAAGCGGCCTCGGCCGCTTTTTTTGTCGTTCCATCTCAGGGGACAAGAAATCATCCTATCCGCGCCGTATCCCGACATGTTGTACGGATTTCCGCATCCGCTCCGCCGCGGCATCGAGATCGATCGAATGCCCGCGGGCGACGGCCGCGAGTCCCGGGTCGAGAATCTTCACATCGCGGAACTCCTGAAGGTAATAAGTTTCCGCGCCATCAATCAGCTCCGCAATCCCGTCGAAATCCCCTTCCGTATGGATACCGGGCACGACCGTCGTCCGGAACTCGTACAAGACACCGCTGTCCATGATGAGCCGGATGCTCTTGCGTATCCTGTCTGTATCGACCGGAACTCCCGCGGTCTCCGCATACCGTTCAAGACGGTTTTTGACATCCATCGCGACATAGTCCGCAAGCCCCTCGCGGAACACCTCCGCAAGGACGTCCGGATTCGTCCCGTTCGAATCGAGTTTCACGGAAAATCCCATCTCCCGTATCCGACGCATGAAGGGAACGATATCCCGTTGCAGGGTCGGCTCCCCGCCGGTGATACACACCCCGTCGAGCAGACCGCGTCGTTTTTCCAAAAACGAGAAGAATTCATCGTCTTTTCCGCGAAACGAGTCCAGTATTTCCGGCGTCGGCTTCACAAGCTCCGGATTATGGCAGAACGGACATCGGAAATCGCATCCAACCGTGAACACCGTCGCGGCGATCTTTCCGGGAAAATCGATCAGGGTCATCTTTTGGAATCCTGCGAGCATCATAGGCATGGGGACGGGAAACCCGCGTCCGACGCAGGCTCCCGAAAAAACGGATGATCAGCATTCGCAGGCGGTCGCGACGGTATCGAAGGTCGTCCGATCGCCGAATTCCTGCCGCTTCGCCTTATTCCACTGCTTGACCGGTCGGATATAGCCGACGATGCGGGAGTACACCTCCGCTTCCTGGAAATTCCGAAGGATCGGATCGGCCGAATGGCAGGCCTCGCACTTCGCGAAAGTCTTTCCGTCGACCGCATAGGGCATATATTTCTCCCCTTTCGCGATCTCCTTTCCGCAATCGTGACAGATATGCTTCGACATACTCTTTTTCTTACGTCTTTTTATATACCGACTTAGGAAACGTTCGGGAACCCGTGATCGGATTATTCCGCCACGGCATACCCACCCGGTGACGCCTCGGCGGCGCACTTGGGACAGATATGATGCTCGCCGGCGATATACCCGTGCACCGGACAGACACTGAAGGTCGGCGTGAGGGTGAAATACGGGAGCCGATACTTCTCGGCGATGCGCCGGACGAGGTTCCTGGTCGCGTCCACGTCCCAGATCCGTTCGCCAAGGAATCCGTGAAGCACCGTACCGCCGGTATACTTCGTCTGCAGTTTGTCCTGCAGGTCGAGCGCCTCGAAGATGTCGTCCGTGAATCCGACCGGAAGCTGCGAGGAATTGGTGTAATACGGCTGGGCGCCGTGCCGACGGACCGCGTCGTCGTTGGCGAACAGTATGTCCCCATACGCCTCCCGATCGATCGCCGCCAACCGATGAGAGGTTCCCTCTCCCGGCGTCGCTTCAAGATTGTACAGGTTTCCAGTCTCTTTTTGATATCCGATGATGCGGTCGCGCATCCATTCGAGTGTCTCCTCGGCGAAGGCCTGCCCCTTCGGCGTAGTGATATCGGTCCCGAGCAGGTTCATGATGGCCTCGTTCATACCGATGAGTCCGATCGTCGAGAAATGATTCGCCCAGTACTCCCCGCGGCGTGCCTTGATCGGGGCGAGATAGAACCGGGTATACGGATACAGTCCCCGGTCGGTCAGCCGCTCGACCAGCTCCCGTTTGATTTCGAGACTTTCCTTGGCGATATCCATACTTTTCTCCAGCCGAGCGAAGAATTCCTTCCCGTCTTTCGCAAGGTAGCCGATACGGGGAAGATTAATGGTCGCCACGCCGACGGAACCGGTGAGCGGAGCCGCACCGAACAGTCCGCCGCCCCGCTTGTGCAGCTCGCGATTGTCGAGCCTGAGCCGACAGCACATTGATCGGGCATCCTCCGGATCCATATCGGAGTTCACGAAGTTCGCGAAATACGGGATGCCGTATTTGGCGGTCATCTCCCAGATCGGACGGAACCGATCGTCCTCCCAGTCGAATTCCTTGGTGATATTGTAGGTCGGGATCGGAAAGGTGAAGACACGACCGCTCGAATCACCTTCCATCATGACTTCCGCGAATGCGCGGTTGATCATGTCCATTTCCTTCTGAAAATCACCGTATGTCTCCTTTTTCGGTTCACCACCGATGATGACCGCCTGTACCGCGAGCGCCTTTGGCGGGGTGATATCGAGCGTGATGTTCGAGAACGGCGTCTGAAACCCGACACGGGTCGAGACATTCATGTTGAAGACGAAGGACTGCATCTCCTGCTTCACCTGCTTGTACGAAAGCTTGTCGTAACGGACGAACGGGGCGAGCAGCGTATCGAAGTTCGAAAATGCCTGTGCACCGGCCACCTCGCCCTGGAGCGTATAGATGAAATTGACCATCTGACCCAGAAGCGCACTGAAGTGTTTCGCCGGACCGGAAGAAATTTTTCCCGGAACCCCGGTAAATCCCCGCCGGATCAGGTCATGCAGGTCCCAACCGCAACAGTAGGCCGAGATAAGCTGCAGATCGTGAAGGTGGACATCGCCGCCGTCATGGGCGGCACGGATATGGGCCGGATAGACGCGATTCATCCAATAGCGGGAACTGACGATGGAGGCGATGTAATTGTTGAGACCCTGGAGAGAATACGCCATGTTCGCGTTCTCCTTTACCCGCCAATCCATCTCGCTCAAGTATTTGTCCACCAGGTCAGACGAATCGTCGAGCGATTTTTCGAAATCGCGGAGCTTCCGGCGCTCCTCGCGGTACAGGATATAGGACTTCGCCGTTTCTTCGAAATCAAGGATCATGAGCACCCGTTCCACCATGTCCTGCACATCCTCGACGCTCGGCATGAGTCCTTTTTTGAACTCCTTCCGCAGAAGGCTCACCGTCTTTGCGGCAACCTTCCCCGCCTCGGTGACGCCCCCTTCCCCCGTCGCCCCAAGCGCCTTGGTCACGGCCGAAACGATCTTCTTTTCCTCGAACGCGACCGTCCGACCGTCCCGCTTCACGACCTTTTCGATACCCGGAGTCGTGGAAGCCTTTTTTACGGCTCCGGCCGTGGGCTTCGCTGCCGTTTTCTTCCCCTTCGTTTCCGTCTTTTCCGCTTGAGCCATATGCCGTTTTATTGTATTATTATCGATTTTTCGACTATATGTTGTGGTCGCAAGAGAAAGTATACTACAAGGCAAAAAACCGTGCAACCTTCCCGACACCAAGCCTTTCTTCCTCTCGCCGCCAAAAAAACAACCCCGCCAAATACCACTGTTCGGACAAAAAAACCGACCGGATCGATTGTCCGGCCGGTTGAAAATACCGTGCCACGTCAGCGCTCGGTCTCGACACCGGCAATCCTCGTCACCTTCTGGGCATACGCATCGACCGTACCGATCCAGTTCGCGACATCTCCCGGATCATGCCCAGCACACGACGATCCGCACTTCCAGACGATGAGCTCTTCGGGAGTATCCAGGGAAAGTCCGTGAATCAGATATTCCAGACGGGAGCCGACGACCGAAATCGCCTCCTTCGGACTTCCGAAGCACGAATATCCGCTCGCCGTCACATGGTCTCCTCCTCCGCGAAACCCCCAATAATTGTAACAGGTCTTCCCTGCCGCATCCGTCGGGGAGCGCCTTCCCCATCCGGACTCGTGCTTGGCTATGGAAATCAGGAATTTCGCCGTATCGGGATCGCGATCCGCTATATATCGCGTCATCGAGCCGATCGGGTATCCATCGACCATCTCGGCGATATCGCGCTCGAATGTGGTCCGTATCCGCGGAACAGGATTCCGGAGTGACGCGACCGTCCGTTCGATATCATATGAGGCGCCCAAGGAAGCCGCAAAAAGGAGCAGAGCGAAAAAGGCGGAAAATATGAATAATATCGACAAAAAGAACGCGCTCTCGTCGATTTCCGGATTCCGGCCGAATCTCCCCGTCATTCCGGCGATACGCCGGCGTGCCTCTGCGCCGATGGCACGATCGGACTGCTTCCGTTTCGGGGCGATAGTATTCTTTTTTCTTTTTTTATAAGGCATTTTTTTGTTTTTTCCATACAAAAAGACCGGGTCACCCGGTCTGTTCCTTTCGCACGCCTATAGGGACAGTATAGCAGTTTCCGGACGAAAAATCAAGCCGAAAAAGAAGTTCCGCCTTGAAAAAGCGTCCGCGGTAGCCTACAGTGATATGTATGGACATACTCTCGAAACATCCGATGCGGATTCTTTTGCTCTCGGCCTTCGGCGGCATACTGATCGCCGCGGCCCTGTCCGTCGCACCGCATCTCTTCACACTCCCGGAAGGACGGCTGGGCTGCGACGCTCCGATCCATTACCGTCTCGGGGATGTCGATGGCCGTTTTCCGCTCGATCGGAACGCGTTTCTTCGGACCACCCTGCAGGCGGAGCTCGTCTGGGAACGGGCGTTCGGAAAAGACCTGTTCGTTTATGATCCGGATGCGCCGTTCGTGGTCACGACCGTTTTCGACGAACGACAGGCGATGACCTATGACGCGCGCAGCCTTCAACTGAAGCTTGAGTGGTACGACGAACAGACCGGGACGCTCCAGGAGACCTACGACGCACTCCTTTCGGACTTCCGACGCGATCAGGACGAATTGAACCGAAGAATTGCGACGTTCGAAGCGACGCTAGCCGGGTACAATCGGGACGTGCGCCGAGCAAACGATGCCGGAGGCGCCTCAGAAGAGGACTACGAGGAGCTGGAAGACCGCCGAAAGGAACTCGAGGAAGAACAGTCCGCCATCCGGGCGGAATCGGAGAGACTCGGCGAGGTTGCCGACCGCGTCAACGCGACCGCCGGAAAAATCAATACCGAGACCGAGACCGTCAAAAAGAACCTTTCGGAGTACCGGCAGAAATACGGCGAACCCCGACCGTTCATCCAGGGACTCTACGAATCCCCGCTCACGTCCATAACGATCTATCAGTTCGAAAAACGGGACGACCTGCGTCTGGTCCTCGCGCACGAATTCGGCCACGCGCTCGGCATCGAGGAACATGTCCCGGATAATCCGGAGGCCATCATGTACGCGATGATGGGCGGACAGGATCTGGAGCATCCCGCCCTGACGCAAGACGATATCGATTCATACCGGTCGGCCTGCCCGACGAAAACGGAATCCGTGCGGGACGCGCTCGTTTCCCGCCTCGTCACGACCCGATGGGAAGACATGCGTCTTTCCGATATTCTTGCCATCCTTTCACGGTAGGGCGACACGGAATCTTGCCCGGAACACCCTGACGGAGTACAGTATATTCCGTTCTCTCCCCGTATCTTTTTCCTATGAGCATGACAAAACGCCCGGTTGCCCTTATCGTCCTCGATGGCTGGGGATACCGTGAAGAAACCGAAAACAACGCCATTGCGGCGTCGCGGACGCCTTTTTTCGATTCGCTTCTTCGGAATTTCCCCCATTCCCTCCTCGAGGCAGGCGAAGAAAGCGTCGGGCTGCCCGAGGGACAGATGGGCAACAGCGAAGTGGGGCACATGACCATCGGGGCGGGTGCCGTGATCGACACCGACCTCGTCCGTATCTCGAAGGCGGCCGCCGGGAACGAATTTCTCCGGAATGCCGCGTTCGGAACCCTGTTCACACATGTTCTGAAACACGATTCGGTCCTTCACGTGAAGGGCCTGCTTTCGGACGGGGGTATTCACAGTCACCTGGACCATCTTTCGGCGTTCCTCGAAGCCGCAAAAGCGGCGGGCATCACGAAAATAGCCGTCCATGCCTTCACGGACGGACGAGACACCGGACCGAAAAGCGGTGTCTCCTATCTCAAAAAACTCGAAGAGATCATCGACGACCTCGGCATCGGTTTCATCGCCACCGCCTCCGGACGATTCTATGCGATGGACCGGGACAAGAACTGGGATCGGATTGAAAAAGCCGAGCGGGCGATCTTCCATGGTGATGCCGATCGGACCGTTCGGAACCGCCGCCCTTCCGAAATCCTTTCGGAACTCTATGCAGAAGGTGTCATGGACGAGCACCTCGATCCGGTCGTTTTCCTCGACGAAAACGGGGAAGCCTATCCCGTACGGAAAAACGACGGCATTTTCTTCTTCAACTTCCGATCGGACCGGTCGCGCCAACTTTCCGCCAGAATCGTGGAACACGGGAGGGAAAAGAACCTGTGTTTCGTGACATTGACGCAGTACGACGAAACGCTTCCCGCGATCGTCGCCTTCCCGCCGTCGCTTCCGGAAACGACGCTCGGGCACGAAATCGCAAAAGCTGGCCTCCGTCAGACACATGTCGCCGAGACCGAAAAATACGCCCATTCGACCTATTTCCTCAATGGCGGGCACGAACTCCCCTGTGAGGGGGAGGAGGACATCCTCATCGAAAGCCGTAAGGATGTCCGCACGCACGACGAGGCGCCGGAAATGCGGGCGCGCGAGATTGCCGACCGCGCCATCGACGCGCTCGGACGCGGGACAGATTTTCTCTTCATCAACTTCGCCAATGCGGACATGGTCGGACACACGGGAAACGTTCCGAAAATCATCGAAGCGGTCGAATGTCTCGACCGCGAGCTTCGGAGGGTCGCGGAGGCGGTTTCCGAAAAGGGGGGCGTCGCCGTCATCACCGCTGATCACGGGAACGCCGAACTCAATATCGACCCAGAAACCGGCGGAATCCATACCGCGCACACGACGAATCCGGTCCCGTTCATCGTGACGGCTCCGGGAACCGTGAATCCGGGAGGCCTTGCCGATATCGCGCCGACCGTTCTTTCCCTGCTCGGGGTTCCGGTACCGGAAACCATGACCGGGAAGGTACTGTTTTCCCAGAAATAAGCGCAGAACCGGATTTCGGTGAAAACAAGCGCCCGGACAAACCGTATGGATACGGTATGAATGAATGCCGCGTACGGCCTATCGGAAAACACATGAACCGATCCGACTTCCGAGGAAAGACCGACATGGAAATAGTGGCGCTCGCGAAAGAAAACGCGGATTTTTTCGGAGTACTCATGGAACGTTACGAGGAGGCCCTCCTGCGGTACATACGGCGCATCTCGTCCTTCGACCGCGACGACGCCGAGGATATCCTCCAGGAAGCCTTCATCAAAGGGTATCGACACCTGCGCGACTACGATGCCGACGCGAAATTCTCCAGCTGGATGTATCGGATCGTCCGGAATCAGACGATCGATACCGCACGGAAGAAAAAAATCCGGGCGACGGTCTCCATCGACGGGAACGATCTCGTACATTTTCTCGATGCCGCGATCGACATCGAGAACGACACGATCAGGAAGGAAGAGCTTGAAACCGTCGGAAACGCCGTCCGGACACTTCCGGAAACCTACCGCGAGGCGCTCATTCTCAGATTTCTCGAAGAGAAGTCCTACGAGGAAATCATGGACATCCTCCATGTGCCGAAAGGAACCGTCGCCACCCTCATCCGTCGCGGACGAGCGATACTGCTCGACCGGCTCGAAAAAGACGGATTCCACCATAACCCGCTACCGGACGAAGCCGTATGACCACCGACATCTCGAAAAAAGCATTGGAGCGGATCCGGAAAGAGGATATCCGACCGGAAACGGAATGGCGTTTTCTCCTTCATCGCTCACTCGCCTGGACGGGCATCTCGGCGGCGGCCGGCATCGGCGCCTGGTCCCTTTCCATGGCCATATTCCCAATCCTTTCGCTCGGTACGGACCTGCCGAGGGGCGAGTGGCCCCGTTTTTTTCTCCCCCTCCTCCTTCGTCCGATGCCGCTTGTCTGGATCGCGTTCGTCACGGCGTTCATCGGCATCGCCGTTATCGAATTCCGACGGATCGGTCGGGGATACCGACACCGAGTGGCCGCGATTGCCCTCGGCATCCTCGGCATTGTCACGATATTCTCGGTCATTCTCCACACCCTTCATGTGAATGAGGCAAGTGACCGCGAATTCCGGAGGAATATTCCGCCATATGCGGCATTCTCTCCGGACCAAAAGGACTTCTGGCTCCGCGCGGAAGACGGGTTTCTCATAGGAACCGTCGTTTCCGAGCGACCGGACGGATTCACGATCGTCTCTCCGGACGGGACGACATGGGACATACTCGTCACACCCCAGACGGACATCCGCCCACGAGCCGATTTCAGGATCGGCAAGGACGTGAAAATGGTCGGAAAACGGATCGGCAACGGACGATTCGAGGCCGACGACATCCTTCCGGGAACGGGAAGCCGAATGAAAGCCGACCGCAGGGACATACTTCCTCACGATGACCGCCCGATGCCGATCATGCCGTAAAAGACGGGCGGGTGCGTATCGGAAACTGGATACAAAGAAAGGGCGTCATACATTCATGACGCCCTTTTTCCGATCGAAAGACCGGATACATGGTCGGCCCCTTCTTTGGTTCGGCTGTGCCGGGCGGACGGGGCCGTTACCCGCCCTCACAAATCCGATCCGTCGGTTTTTTCTTCCCCAACGAAAAACGGATAGTCAGAACATATACCATCCGGACCGATTCCGTCAAATGATCCGAAAGGAATGTCTATCGGACATGTCTCCACCCGAGCAAGGCGAGAAAGACGGAAAGATTTGTCATGACGATGGTGCCGCCCGCCGGAAGATCCGCGAAGAACGACAGGGTGATTCCGACGAGTACCGACAGGACCGCAATCGTCACGGCGAGCAGGAGTGCGCCGCGGAATCCGCGGGCGACCTGAAGCGCGGAAACCGCCGGAATGACCAGGAGCGCGGAAACGAGCATGACGCCGACGACCTTTATCGAGAGCACCACCGAAATCGCAGTGAGGGACGCGAGCAGGACCGAGATGGCATCGGTCCGGATACCGGACACCCGTGCGAAATCCTCGTCGAAGGAGGAGGAAAAAAGATCATGATACAGGAACAAGATCGAAAGCAGGACCATTGCGGAAAGGACGACGGCGAATACGACCTCGTTTCCGCTCACGGCGAGTATGTTTCCGAACAGATAGCTCATCAGGTCGACATCGAACCCTCCGGCAAGGCTCGCGAGGATGACGCCGGTCGCGACACCGGCCGACGAGACGATGCCGATCGCGGCGTCGCCGTACAACTTCGCCTTGCGGGAAATCAGGAGGATAAGAAAGGAAGACGCCACGACCACGGGTATCGCGACAGAAAACGGGGCCCATCCGAAAAAGAGGCCGAGTGCGATTGCGCCGAAACTCACATGGGACAGACCGTCGCCGATGAGGGAAAATTTCCGGAGCACGAGAAACAGGCCGAGTGCGGCGCTCGTCGCCGCGACGAAGGCGCCGGCAAGATACGCCCGCTGTATGAATTCGTACTGGAAAAACGGGATGCTCGCGTCCATAGGGTCCTTATCGGTCGTGTTGATGACAAATCATGTGCTGCGCATAGAATCCGAATTTTCCTTCCATTTCCTTCGAACCGCAGAAATCCGAGAACTTTCCGGAAAAGACGACGGAACGGTCGAGATACAGGAGCGATTCGGCGTGCTCACCGGCATGGGCGATATCGTGCGTGATCATGATGACGGCCAGACCACGTTCCTGCCGAAGCGAATCGAGTGCGGCATAGAACCGCTCCCGGGAATCGGGATCGAGCGCGGTCGCCGGTTCGTCGAGAACGAGCAGATCCGGGTTTCCGACCGTCGCGCGCACAAGGAAGACCCGCTGCTGCTGCCCGCCCGAAAGTTCGCCTATCGGCTTATGTTCAAGATCGAGTATGTCGAATTTCCGCAACGCTTCCCGGACCAGCTCGCGATCGCCAGCGGAGACGCGTTTCGGAAACCGTTTTCCGGAAAGGAGACCGAGACCGACCACTTCTCCCGCCGATGCGGGAAACAGCGGATTGAACGCGTTCACCCGCTGCGGAAGGTAACCGATGCGACGATGTTCCCGGAATTTCCGGATCGGCGTGCCGAACAACTCGATACTGCCGTCGTGCCGTCCATCCAACAACCCGAGCGCAAGACGCATCAGAGTCGTCTTTCCGGCCCCGTTCGGACCGGAAATCGCGAGATATTCCCCGGGGCGCACCGAAAATGAGACTCCGGACAGGGTCTCCGGAGCGGCACCGTACCGGAAAGACAGGTTTTGTACGGACAGTATGTCGGAAGACATGCGCAAGTATCACGTGTCTTCATCATACGACGAAGACGGAAAAAACGGAAATCAACCTCCGTTTAGGACTGACAGCCGAGTCCGACGGACAATGACTCAAGATCGGCACGCAGGATATCGAAGAAGGTCGTCCCCTGGTCGAACGCTTCCTTGGAAAGATTCCCGCCGGGATTGAGGGAAAGTATGCCGACCCCCGTTTCGGCCGCGAGCGTCTCCGCCACCTTCGGACTCAGGAGTGCCTCGGAAAAGACATGCGTGACACGCTCCCGTTTCACCTGTTCAACAAGAGCCGCGAGATCGCCCGCAGTCGGTTCGGTATCGGAAGAGACCCCCTGGGCCGCGACATATCCGAGCCCGTACCGATGAGTGAGATATCCGAACGCGCGGTGTCCGCCAGACACGACCGTCCTCACCGTGCAACGCGACAGCGTCGTCGCATAGTCCCGGTCGATACCGCCGAGTGTCGCGATGTACTCCGCGACCCGGTTGGCATAGGCGACCGAACGCTCCGGATCGGCTTCCGCGAACGCTTCGGCAATATGTGTCGCCATGAGGGCCGCATTGTCGAAATCAAGCCAGATATGCGGATCGTTCCCGTCATGTTCATGCTCATGTCCGACTTCATGGGCCTCCGAGGCATCATGTTCTTCCTGTTCTTCCTCCCCCGCGATCATCAAGACGCCCTCGCTGCCGTCCACCACGCGAAGACTCCCGCGATCAATCCCATGAAGCGTTTCTTCCACCCACGGCTCCATGAAGGCACCGGTATAGACGAATACGTCCGCGTCACCGATCCTCACGATATCGCTCGGCTTCGGCTCGAAGGAATGCGCCGACATTCCGGGCGGAAGAAGAAGCGTCACGTCCGCATCGTCTCCTCCGACGGCACGAGCCATGTCATAGAGCGGGAACAGCGTCGTGACGACCTGAAGCTTCCCCGTTTTTTCTTCGTTGGCACCGGACGACCCGGGCGCTCCGGCGTTCCTGGTCACAAGCATCGCGACGACGACTGTCACGAGGACCGCCACCAAACCGACATACAGCGTCTTTTTCCACATATTCCGTACCGACAATGATTATATCCGCGAAAAAACCATACTACTGCCGACAGTTCTCGCAATACCCGTAGAATTCGAGCGAGTGATCGAGTACCCGGAACCGTTCGTCACGAAGCAGACGAGCCTCTTCCTCTCCGAGATGATTCGAAAACGGCAACGACCGGACCGAATGACACCCGAGACAGACGAGATGATGTCGGTGTCCGTCGAGAAGTTCGTACGACCGTTTCCTTCCGACCAGGCCGATTTCCGAGACGATTCCGGCCCCGACCAAAAACTTCAGCTCCCGATAGACGGTCGTCCGGTCGGCCAGCGTGCCGTTTCGCGCCACCGCTTCGGAAATATCCGATGACAAGAGCGGACGGTCCGCTACAAGAAATGCTTCCAGGATCGATTTCCGGATCCCGGTCATCCTTCCGCCCCGCTCTCGCACCCGCTGTTCGAGTTCCATTATATGCATATGCCCCATGATATTCCGTTTTTGAAATTATCGCAACATCGTTGCGATAAGAATAAATACCTCGCCGGACAGGAATCGGCACGAAAAACGAAAAGCCCCGGAAACCGGGGCTTTCGGAACCGACGGGAAACGGCTAGAGGACCGCGTCCTTGGCCGCCTTCGCGAGACGGAACTTGACCACGGTCTTGGCCGCGATCTTGATCTTCTCTCCGGTCGCCGGATTGACGCCCGTGCGCGCTTTGCGCTTGGCCTTCACCATCTTGCCGAATCCGGGCATGGTGAATTCGCCGGCCTTCTTGACCTCCTTGTACGCGATTGCGGACAGTGCGTCGAAAAATCCGCCAACCTCCTTCTTCGAAAGACCCGTCTTATCCGAGAGCGTCGCCACGAGCTGCGACTTGGTCATCTTCGCCATAGTCTTCTCCCGCTTCCGCACCGCACGAGGCGGCGTCGGAAACGAACATATGTTACCGGCTTAGTTATTCCGAACGGTTTTCAGACGCATCCGACTCCCCCTCCGATGATCCGGGCCGCACATACTCACCGTTACGGGACTATGATACGCCAAAAATCCCTTTCCCGCAAATACTCCGTTCCGGACATCGAAGCCTTTCTTCCAAAAATATTCACTTCCCGGAACGGTATCGTCGGGCATACCCATCTTAAAACACAAGAAACGCTTTCCGTTCGGATACCGACAAAAAGCCGAGTCATACCGGCATACGTCATCCTTCCCGAAGGTCTTCACGGTGTTTCCGGACGATATCCGCTGTTTTCCTCTTCCGTTTCGGATTCATCATGGCATTTTTTGCCTTCCCCTCGAGTCGTGGCGGGCGGGTGAGATGCAACCGCTCTTTCAGTTCCTTCGCACGGTCCATACCGGCGGTCAGTATCTTTTTCATACTTCTTTCCGGGGCACGAACACGGAAACACCCGCATTCCCGACCCGTAAAATGATTACGAAACCGTGATTTTCTCCGTCAACCAACAGCGACAAGACCGGCCGGATCATGCCTCGTTTTTCCGCCACGGCAGCCGACCTTCAAGCTCGGTCTGCAGTTCGAGACTCAGGAACGATCTAATCAGGATGATGATGCCGAGAATGGTCACACCCTGCAAAGTCGGCACATTTGCCACGGAACGGATGATATCCGCGACGATAAGGAACTCCAGCGAAAGGATGATCGTTTTCCCGATTCCCTTCCGAATATCGCCGAACAATTCCTTGCGCGATTCCTTCCGCTTCGTGAAATACATCGAGACGGCCCGCACCGATCCGACGATAAGGATGATCACTGCAGCGATATTGAACGCGTTTTCCGTCAGGGTGAACAGCTGACTCATATGATATATGCTTCTGATTACTCCGGTCCGGGGCGGCTTTCCATCGCGGAAAATCGTCGATTCTTTTCACAAGTATAGCACATCGAAGCCCCGCTGAACAATCGCGGAGGGGACACTACCCTTCTCGTTCCCTTCTCTCGGACAAAACGAA
>FUWD013232222.1_pt1 | contig 16876 bp, 25 predicted proteins | sample 1063281 | NCBI WGS metagenome assembly FUWD01 (sample SAMEA79048168, study PRJEB19326) | metagenome | biome: marine | reverse complement strand
TGAAGACCGTTTCTCCTAAACACGTTTAAGATGGTATACCAAAACGATTTTTTATTATGCGGTGGGGTTGTTCCCTGCTGTGATTTTTCTTTTGAGGATAATGATGTAACGCCTACTGGTGATTTTTGGGCTGATATTAATTCTCTAACTAAATTAAATAATCGAGTTAGGACACTAAGTCGTTTAGGTCATTATGACCTTAGTGACTTAAGCGACTTAAGAAGTTGGGAAGAGCTAAACAAATCTCTATCCGTTCAACAAAACGGTAGAGTTAGGTTAGTCACTACTTTGTATATACGGCCTAAGTGTCCTAGTGTCCTAAGCATTTTTTGAAGAAATTAAACAATGGAAAAAATAACAAAAACACAGCAAATAAACAAGAAAGATGTAAATAATTTTATGGATTTTCTAGACCATAAGACTTTTTGGTTACATATTTTCAACCCAACAATAGCGGGAGAATACCAAAAAGGAGATATGAAAAGCCTATTTAGTTCAGATCGAAAAGAAATAATAAAAGAGATTGAGAATAAAGAAAAAGAAGAAGTTAAACAACTGGGGGTGGATTTAGAATGAATGATAAACACGCAGAAGAATTGATTAAGGCATTGGATGAAATTGATAGTACGTTAATGAGGATTGCTAATTCTCTTTCTTCATTGGTTAGTGTGCAGGAGGGACAGTATGGGAGTTGATATGAAACCTAGTTATTTTGGTAAGTGCTACGCCTGCAAGCAGATGAAAGAAATTGTTAGTTGTATTTCATGGGCTACACAAAATGGTTCAGATGGTAAAAAAGTATTTGGTGGATATAGAAACTTTTGTGCTGATTGTGAGAAAGAATTAGGGATTGGTGTTAATCGTGCTGTGAATGTTAAGAAGCTTTCTGATATTAAAGAGAAAGTTGATTTGTCTAAATATCGGAAATGTTCTAAATGTAAAATGTATTATTTGAATAGCTGTGATTATTCGAGTATATGTTTAGTTTGTTATGGGAGGGCGAAAAATGTATGATGCGGATAAGCCTTATTATTTGAAGATGTTAAAGGATTCTGGGACGTATAAGAAGGATGAAGAATATTGTGTTTTAGGCGTTGATGCTTCTAATTTAATTAATACAGGTAAAGCTAAAGTAATTACTAAAGAGGAGTTTGGAGATACTGGGTTTAACGCTGTTGAAGAATTAGGTAATTCTGTTTATCAATGTTCAGTATGTAATAAGGATTTGGAACTAGATGAAGAAGTTGATGGTATTTGTATTGATTGTGAACTGACAAGAAAAGAACAGATGTTTTATGAAGAAGATACGGATTACTATTTTAGGATAGATAAGGATTGTGAAGTTGAGGGAGTTGAGTATAAAGGTGGGTGGAGTTATATTGTTAATAGTAAACAGGCGTGGCTATTGAATATGTCTAAGTATGCTAATGAGATAGACAAGGAAGCTTATGGCAATGCTCCTAAAGAACCAGAGGAAGAAGATGAAGATTCCCCTCAAACATCCACAAGCCCAAAAGAATTGCTTAAAGATGGATTACGAGGACAGGTATTAGAAGTTATACAGCCGAATATAATTAACTGGATTGAGGAAGATAAGGATTGGGAGAAAGAAATAAAACCACGTCTAACTTTAGCTTTAAGTTCTGGAGAAGTTTACAACGAGGATAATATTGATTTATTCTTTATGGGACATTTTAAAGATAAAATTAAAGGTAAGTTGCAGTTAATCGAACAACACAAAGAAAGAATACCAATCATAAAAAGATACGTTAAGGAAACTGATATTAAAGAATGGGATGAGAAGAAAGGGAGAGAAGTTAAGACAGGGAAGACAGAACAGATACAAAAATATCTTATGATTGGAGAAAAGCTTGATGGCCGTTCTGCCGGTATATGCACAGAAACTTATAGCGAAGATATGAATATTTATCAGTTAGTAAGTGAGGACAATAAAAAATATATTGTTTTTTGTAAAGAAGACTTACCTAATTGCTCTTGTGAGTTAGAAGGTATGATTATGGAAATGGAAGACAATGCAGATATTACTAAGAACTTAAAACTACCATCCATTACTAGAGGGTTCTTAATGAAATCTTTTGATCCTTCGGTTAAAATATTAACACGAGAGCAGATAATAGACTTTACAAAAACTAGAGGTATAAACTTAGAGAGATGGGATAATTTCTTGGGTTATCACGAACTAGGCTCAATAAATAGATTTTCAGAAGAGTTCACTAGGTTGAGGTCTTCATGGATATTAAGCGGTAAGAAAGATGGATTCTCCTATGCACATTATTGTTTATGGTATACCTGGAAGTAAAAAGTCTGGATTGCTAGAAGGAATTAGTTATAAATTCTCTGATAATAATATTATTCTTGAGGGCGGTAATTCTACTATTAAGATGTTGAAACCTGCGTTTAAAGAAAAACCTGCAACACTAGGACATTATGCAAACGCCGAAAGGGTTGCTTTGGTTGATGAAGTTGGAAAGATGGCGGAAACGAATTAAACAAACATCAATCATCAATTCAAAACATTTTCGGAATTGTAATTTCTTATTTGACCATAAGAAAAGGATTGTTGGTTCTGGTAATAACAATGATTGTAGTGTTGAAGCTACGTTTAAGGGGCTTGAGGCAACAAATCCTATAAGTAATATGCCAACAATCGCCCATCATGTAGGGACTATTGATGGTACAAATATGTCTAGGAAGATTAATTGGGTGCAAGATGAGGAAGAAACAGAGTTTTTGTTTAGTGAAGAGGCAATTTTGAGACTTCCCCCTACACACAATACTATATATAAACAATTTTTAGAGGGGGATATTAAAAATATAAAAAACAATATAGATATAGTTGATTGTGTTGGGGGGATTTTCTCTAGTAGGGATGAGTTCCTTACTCTCTTTGACACTTCTAATAGTTTTGAATGTGAGTTGGATAATGATAAAATACAATCAATCTATAATTCAATCCTACAATTAGCACGAGAACCAATGAAAACAACTGTGTGGCAACCTAGAGGACTTAGGCACACTTTCTTATTGATTGATGGATTGGTTAAGGAAAGATGTTTGTTTAAAGATTATGATGTTTCTTTTGAACCAAAGCAAGAAGATTATGATATGGCCGAGAGAATTTTAGTAAGAATGGTAAAAGGTTGGGATACTGACATGTCGCCAAAGGAGGATTTAAAATGATAACCAAAATGAATCCTAAGCATAATACTTTTTGTTTATCTGCGGAAGATGTAAAAGCTATAATGTCATTTACAATCGGAAGAACAGATTTTTATTGGGAGTATTGCAATGGTGTACCATACTGCAAGAAGAAAGAACTTACTGCGGAAGATTTGAATAACCACCTTGTAGGAACTAAGGTATTCGGTGGTTCTCCATTTATTGATAATGAGACTATAATGTTTGGTGGTGTAGATTTTGATGCGCATCGCGATACTAACGATACAGAAGAAGATTATCAGAAAAAAATAATAGAAGCGCAGAGTGATGCAAAAGAAGTGTATGAATATCTGAAAGGTTGGAAGCTACCAGTTGTTCTTAATTCTTCTGGGAGTGAAGGAAGACACGTTAGATATTACTGCGCAGGTGCGCCTGCTAAGAATATTAGGATGTATCTTAAATTTGTTTTGTTTAAATTATTGGGTGATCCAAATAAACATGAGGTATTTCCTAAACAAGATAATCTATGTGAAGAAAGGCCTTATGGTAATCAGATGAAGATGGCTCTTTGTATTCATCCGAAGAAGAAGAAACGTGCTAATGTTATTGCAGGGGATAAGATATTAGGTATTAAGGATAGTATAAAAGTTATGCGAATGGCACTAGAGAACGCCGGAAACATCCCTAAATTTTCCAACAAGATTATGATACAATCCAATCTTTAGATAAATCTTATGCTTATGTAGAGAAATATAATACAGCAGAGTATACCGAATCTATGCAAGATATACCAAAGTATTGTTCATTCTTTGAAGATGTTGCGACTAAGTATTCTCTACCGAGTAAAGATAAATATTCCAGGCATTTCTGTTTGGATTCTAATATGGCTGGGTATGGAATGACACACCCAGAAACAAGAATAGCTTACGCAAATGCACAAGGTCGGACTAGTCATACTGCGTTTGATAATTGGAAGAAGTATTGGATAGATGGTAAACCAGAATTTAAGTGTGGGATGATTGTTGCATATCTTCGTAACCACTCGAAGCATGGAAACAAGAACGCATTAAAAGGATTGAAGAAATGTTTATCTTGTCCTAAGTTTAAAGAATTTATGTTAAAGAAATTGCCAGTTAGAGGTTGGGCAAAATCTATGTCCATAATCAAATTCGCAGAGAAACATAACTTCACTAAATGCCCTAAGTGTAAGAATGATTTTAGGTTTACGGATTCGCATGGTTTTTATGAATGTGATAAATGTAATTATAGAGGCGGATTAACTAAATTTGCAGAATTAATATTGAGGTATAAAGATGAATAAAATAATAATAAATACAGGGCGGACACGTTGCGAAATATGGAGCAGGTAGTTGGTTATCTTAGACCATTATCAAGATGGAACGAAAGCAAGTTTCAGAGTTTAAAGATCGCCTTCACTTCTCACTCAAGAATAATAAGGGAGGTAAGAATTAATATGGAAGATAAAAAATTAAAAAAAGTCTATGAAAAGATTAATGACATAAGGATGATGATAGGTGGAACACTCTCAGCTGAAGGTGTCACACATGAAGATTTTGTAAAAGACTTAAATTATGTCAGTGAAGAATTAGACAAGATAGTAGATCGATTACAACAAACAATAAATTATTCGCCCCATTATTTTCGGGGCTTTATATTCACCGCCCAACTTAACGGGCAAAAAAAAAACGTGTTGGTTTACACGTAAAACTAACCGCCCAAAACAAAATGGTAAATAAAACCTACAACAAAATATGCAAGAAATGCAAGAAAGAAACACCTCATGTAATTTATATGGCTTCGAGAACGAAAGGAGTGAAACTTTCCTGCGTCAGATGTGATACCCACAAACCCAGGTTTTTTAATCTTAAAATTTTGGAGGCAAAAGAATGAAATATCATCCTAGAAAATCGATATGGATTAGGAGGTGTAAAGTCTGTAACCATGCTTTAGCAACCTGGAATAAAAGCGGATTATGTAATTCGTGCCATAAAGATATTTACAATGATAAAAGAAAAGAAAATACACTCGTAACTAAATTGGAGGAAAAAAACAATGGAAAATGAAAAATGTGAGTGCGTAGATTTGCCAGTTTCATTCTGCCAGAAGTGTGAAACTTTCTACGTAACGCAAGAGAATGGCGATAGGACAGAAATCGTTATCAAAAACAAGCTGGGGTAAAACCCAGTTTCCAATTAAAAATTAAAATGGAGGACAAAACAAAATGGAAAAAGAAATAGAAAACCCCAACAGCTCAGCCTTTAACGAGGCCGTGATGAAGATGGCTCGGTTGAATAAAATCCAGGATAAATGTAATGACCTAAGAGAAAACCATTATGCTTTATGCAAGAATGGTAAATTTGGTTTTCAAAATCATTACTTCAGCCTTGACAGTTTGTATTTAGAAATCTCTGCTAAAGTAACTGACAAAGAGAGAAAAAAGATAAAACCTATGTTAAAAGAATTGCGTGAGATTGTGATGGAGTTAAGGAAACATTTTAAGACTGGAACGTATGCTTATGAAAACAAATGTACATATTCCAAAGAGGTTGAAGAAATAAAAGATAAACTTTATGATAAGGTATATGATGTTGAAGAAGAACTCAGACTTTTAATGGATGTTCACGGATTTAGTACTTTAACTGCAGAGGATGAATTAGGAGACGGATATTAAAATGGTAAGATTGAGATATAACCACAAAGAAAAAGTATGGGATGAAATTCCAGAGGGTGAACCAAAGACTGATAGGGATATAGTTTTTAGTCGCCTCTGGAAGAAAACTTTAGATAGAGCAAAAAAAGATATAGCCCGAGATTTAGATGTGGCCATTTTATTCACGGGTGAGGTAGGAGCTGGAAAAAGCACGATGGCAAAAATCTCATGTAGGTATATGAGCAACGAAAGGTTTAATCCGCGAAAACATATGATTCGAAAAACGTCAGATATTAAGCCAGTAATCAAAGGAGCAAAAACTGGAGAGGACGCAGTTCTTTTTGATGAGATAATAAAAAGTGCAGCAGCCACAAGAACGATGGAGAAGGGAACAAAATATTTCAATGAGGTCATGGATGTCTGCCGACAAAAAAGATTATTCCTAGCCCTATGTGCACCAAACTTTCACCGACTAGGTTCTCAGATTGCCATAGACCGAACAAAATGTTTAGCCAGAATTTATATAAATAACAAGACAGGGCAACGAGGATATTACGCTTATTACGGTCCTAAGAAAAAAGAACAATTATATAGATTTGCTAAATCAAATCATGGAAGTATGCGAGGTTGTCGCCCAAAATATCGTGGAACTTTTGGTGACGATCTATTGAATCGAGAAGTCTATATTGAAATGAAAGACGAAACATTGAATGATACACTAGATAGTTTTGATAAGGATAAACCAAAGGCTCCCAACCCAGCAGAGATTATACAAAAGTTTAAGATAGACCTGGTAAGGAAGCATATGAATAAGCCTGTTAGTGAGGTTGCTCTAATGCTTGATGTGTCCAACCGAACTATTATTCGTATGAGAAACGTAGTGAAGGATGAGTTGTCACAAGAAAATGAGATTTCCAATAATGAAAAACAACTAAATAAGGTGTCAAGCGACATCTCGAACTAATTATATATTATTACTTAAAAAAAATGGATATTCCCACACCCTCCCCATTGAAAGAGAACAAGCTAGGAGATGAGAACGAAGATACATCACCACAAGAAGAGGACACAACAGAGGATAATGAAGATGGTATACCTCACGCTCAGGAGTTTGTTGAACTAGCTTACAAAGATTTTAGTTTTAAAATGGGGAGTTGTGTTTATAATTCTGGGCAGCTCGGAGACATGGCTTTTAAAATGTTTAATCTAATAACTAAACCAGAGGTGAAGAATGAACCAAATAATTCTACAAGTTATCTTCAATAAGTTATGGTTTATCAGATTGTTGAGGTTTATCTTTATGGTAAAAGATAAAGATAGTTCTAAACAGACAGATAAAACTCTTCACAAAATAGGCATAATACGAAATAGGTGTTTATCTTTAAGAGTAAATTCAAAAGAAAACAACAAAATAAATTCACAAAAACAACAAAACAATAGTAAAAAACTTAAAAAGGAGGTATTAAAAAATGAACTCATTTGATTTAGGTGGTTATTTAGTCCCAGTAGTTATTCTCCTTATAGGGATATATTTCGGTTATAGCAGTTATAAGAAGAAGAAAAACGACCCCTCACAGCCTCGCTGAGCGAAGATAAATGGATAGTTGAATAAAGGCTTACGAAGATTAGCCTTTAATTAAATAATAAAATGAAAAATAAAACATTACCCAGTATAAGAATATCTGAACAGACACGATCTAATATAGACAGAGCAGTAGAAAAGTATAACGAAACTTCGTTACAAGAAATAACTACACAAGAATTTAGACGGATAGCTTATGAATTATTAAGCCAGATGATTTTAACAGGTCAAAAAATACCTCTTAAAATTACTGCGAAATAAAAAGGAGTGGGGACAATGTCCCTCAACCGTTTATGGATTAAACAGAGAGAAAGAGTTTGAGTTGTTTATGTTTTTAATAGTATCATCATTATTACACTAACTGCAATCATTCCAAATATAAATACTGGTGATAACGAAAAGAACCCGATTACATTTACAAATATTACTGCCACATTTATAACTACTACCCCAGCAACTGGATTCCACATCATTGAGAATCCAGCAGTAAGTACAATTAACATCCCTAAAAACAATCCATCGTTACCAAATATATCTCTCGCACTCGTTATTATAAGTTGTATTATGTTTTGAGATTCTCCATTCACATCAGCAAAAACAGTAAACGTTCCGCTATAACCACTTAGGTCACAAATTAACGTAGCGGATGATTCAGTTGAGTTTACATCACAAAGGATAACGGATGTTGAGTTAGTTAAACTGCTTTGGATTACTAACAGTTCTCCAATAGTTACAAACCCTGTAGTATTTTCAATATAATCGAATGTAACTATGTTAGTATCTTTATCAAATGTTAGGTTAGTTGAAACATTAATATTATCTCCAAAAGAAGTCCAGGGGAAATCTAACATATCACCAATAGTAAATGTAAGGGTGTATGGTGTACTTTTTGGTATTACTATCTGTTGTGCTGTTTCTAATAATGTTTCTCCATTCTTTATAATTATATGTTTATAATCAACTGTTTCTATTTCATAGAACCCAGCAGTTTCACCGTTTGTATCTGTCTTTGCTATTTGAACAGTTCTATATGTCCCATCCAAAGGATAGTATTTTTGTATATAAACCAAAGCCTCTGTAACTGGAGATAACTTTTGGTCTTGTACTTTAATTATAAATGATGTTGAAGAAGCGTCCTCTAGTAAGTATAAGTTTATTTCTTCTGATATATTAGTTAAACTTTTGTTTTGGAAGAAATACTTTCTAGGTACGAAAGCTGTCCCAGTATCTTTATATTCTATTTGAGTATCAGAGTAGTGTGTTCTGTCTATAGGAGAAATACATAAGGATAAATTAGATGTAGATGCTTTATTAAAACTGGAAATTCTATAAATTTCTCCAGCCCCTAACCAAGTTCTAAATGTTCCAACGATATAAAACGGATTTATTCTTGTTAGATTACTTTCGTAATATGCTGTGAAGTTTATCGCCTTTGTCGTATATGTTCCATCACATTCTTCTAAATGTATTCTACTCACGTTCTGTATAGTATCATCACTTTTTAAAGTATATGAAGTAGTACCATCAAATAATGTTAATGTCCAATAAAAAGTTCTATTTTCTGATTCTCCAGTAGCAACCAAAGGAATATCTAAAGTTTTACTAAATTCACAAGCACCAGCAGTACATGAGGAGGATGATGTATAGTTAGTTCCATTGTAAGTTAATATTCCACTCTGTGTTAATATCGAAACTCCTGTAGAGATATTTATAGTGAATAATTTTGAATCAGTTTCATAAGCAGAAGCAGAAGCAGCAGTTGATAATCCAAAGAAAAGATAATTCCAAGTTACTAATTCACTAACTAAATTTCCATAAGTATCATTTGTATAAACAGTTAGATTATATACATCCTCAACTAAAGTAAAGTTTGTTGAGTTAGTTACTCCAGATACGCAAGGCATAGTTGTATTTGTAAAATTATAACTATACCAACAACTATCCAAATTAGTGTCTGTAATTGTAAAATTTAAGACTTCACTCGACCCTGCAAATCCATAATCTAATAAACCAGTCGGATCATGGACAGTAATTGTGGGGTCTATTGAATCTATTGAGAATGTTACATTATCAGAAACTACATTACTATCGCTATCATTAGCCCACATAAAATAAGTATTAGAACCTTGTGTTGGTGATATAGCTACATTTAAATCTCCGCAGGTTACTGTTGTATTTGATACTGTTGAGCTATTGTACCAACACGCTTCTTCTGTTCCAGTATCTCCCAATGTCCAATTTAGCGTCTGTGGCATTGATGTATAATTAGTACCATTTATCGGATATGTTATCGTTATATCTGGTACTGGAACAAAATATGTTATATTTAAATAAGGTCTTTCTGTAACGTTTTCTTCTTCTTTAGATCGAATGAGTTGTCTATCATTGAAAGTATTTGCTGCATTAGTTACTGATAAATATATTGAAACATTATCATCATTATCTATATAAGATTTTGATGTCATAGCTGTAGTAGCAAAATTTACCCATCCGAACTGTTCTCCAGCTCCTCCAAAAAAACCTATTGTTTCTTCTGCTGTAGAATTATAATCAGGCTGATTGTTCCATGTTACCGTGTCTTCGTCCCATTCCTCGGTGATGTGATGAGAACTTATATCGTATGTTTCAGAAGCACTGTCTAAACCATTATTATATATATATATATATAAAGAGGCATCAGATATTATTACATCGGAAGGTATTGAAGTAATATTAAATTTAAATAAACCATTTCCTTTTGTGCTTCCTCCACCCTCTTGGTATAATTGAATAGTCTCACTGGTTCCAAAATTTGAGGTTGGGTTAAACTTGTCAATATATGAATCTCCCAAATTCTCAGTTTCATTATCCTGTAGAATTATAGTAGTAGAATTATAACCGAACTCCAAAACATCACCTACTCCAAAATCAACCGTTATATCTTCTTCATTATTAAAAATATTAAATGTTATATCATTATCATAAACTTTATCCATTGTTTGTTTGTAATCTTCCACACCTAAACTAATTTCTTTACCGTCGATAACAATTTCTTTACCGTCGGTAATATCTTGAGCAAATTGTTTTGCTTTTGTTTGGTTTGGTTTCCATATACGAAGTGGAATATCATCGTTAAATATTTTGATCCCATCTGGATTTAATTTAACACGAATAGAAGTTAAATTATAATCTACTACTTCTATAGGAAACTCTTTATCATTTTCTAATACAACAACTTCAATACCAGAACCCTTTAAACTTCTAGCGTCCTCTACAAGCTTCCATTCTTTATCTTCATAAACATTTCTTATACCAGAGTATAATGTTTTAGTACAAATATTCTCACCGTCTATAAAATTACAAGTTGTATCTGTTGAAGGTGTGTGTTTTGTACTAGCACCTACTAACCCTACCATAAATATTCCAATTATTAGAAATACAAGAAGAGAAAAACCTTTTTTATTAAAAGGAGAATAAAGGGATGAATCAAATCCCCTTTCTCTTCTTGTATTTTGAGTGTTCATTATTCCCACCATAATTTTCTCCGCTTCTTTTTATCCTTTTCTTTAGAATCAAGAATCCCCCTAATCGAAAGTCCGCCTGGAGCTAGTCCTTTTCCTCTAACCCTTAGAATACTTCCAGTAAAACTTGTCTGGAATTTTGTTGGCTGTTTATATATTTGTTTTTTTGCTCCCGACCTCTCTCCAATCTTTGGAAACTTAGGAAGTATTCCCATAGAAGTTCTTGATGGAAGTAAACCCCTCGAAGATGATCCACCATAAATATTACTATAAACAGTTGAAGGTTTAGTATAACTTGCACCAGAAGGAATATACGATGGAGTTGGTTTATATGGTTTACTAGGTTTGTATGATGGTCTTGATGGCCTAACAGGTTCAAAGTATGATGGAACAGCCGACGGTTTGCTTGGTTTATAAGATGGTATAGATGATACTGGTGCTGATGGTTTACTTGGTGCAAAGTAAGAAGGTAAACTAGGAGTTATAGTTTTAGGTTTACTAGGAGTGTAAGACGGTAAACTTGGAACTATTGGTTTAGGTTTGCTTGGAATATAAGACGGTGCTGATGGTTTACTTGGTGCAAAGTAAGAAGGAAGAGTTTGAACTATTCCACCTGTCTTACTGGAAGGATAAGGTTTGCTTGGTGCTGATGGTTTATATGAAGATATTAAAGTAGTGATAGGTTTAGATGGAGCATAATATTTTTGTGTAGAAGGTTTACTAGGAGTGTAAGACGGAGTTTGGGCTGGTTTAGAAGAGATAATCGAAGATACTCCTACCGTCGCTGGTGTAATCAATGAATAAGTTGGAATTTTATATGCACTATATCCACTAGGTAATTCTGCACTTACTCCCACTCCCTTACCACCAGTAGATTTGAAAACGTCTATAGGAAATCTTCTTCCACCAAACTTAAAATAAGTCTTACCACTTACTTTCCCAAATGATACCCCAACTGGGACAACAGCCTCTGCCTCTGGTTTTACTCCTGTAACAAACGCCTTAGTTTTAGAAAGTTTTGTTGTAAATTTTAACCCCTCTATTTTTGCTACTGATGGTTTACTAGACGCTTCAAATCCTTTACCAAAAAGACTTATCTTATATGATTTAGGTGTTGTGCCAACTTTCCCAAAATAAGGTGATGGGCTTGGTGCAACATATAAACCCTTAAATTCTGATGTTCCAGCGACGGTTTTAAATTCTCCAGACTTCCAAAATGTTTCTGGTGTAACATGATAAGCTGAATCTCCTTTCTCAAATACTTTTACATCAAAGGCCTGTTTTTGTTTTCCAGTAGCTCCTTTATATCCATAACTTTTAGATTCTACAAACTTAGTTTTACCAACTAAAACATCTTTTAATACAACATCTTCAACTGGAACTTCTACCCTTCCTTTTGTTCTCCATATATCTCCTACCTTCGCTGCTCCAGATTTTCCTGACACATACCCACCAGCGAAAGCTGTTGTTTCTAAAATAGTTTCACCTAAAATTCCACCTCGTTCAAAAGAGGAAGGTGCTGCTTTTACTTCTTTATATACTCCTGCACCATATACTAATCCAAGCCCTGCTCCTGCTACTTTTGCTGCTGGTATAATTACTGCACCAGCTTTTGTCCCTGCTAATAATGTTCCAGAACCTCCTAATATAAATCCTGCTCCTGCACCAGCCGCACCAATAGCTACATATTTCCCAGTTGTGGTTATTGGTTTGTCTATTGTTTTTTTACCGATTGAACCTACTGCACCAGCTATCATAGTTCCTGTAGTCGCACCAACATTCGCTATCCATCCCCCCGTACTAGCAATCCAAGAAGGAACACCTTTTGATTTAAGAAATTCTGTACTTTCTGCAATATTACTTTTTAAAAATGCTTCAGAAGCTAGAATATCTGCTTTTTGTTTTTCATGTTGCTCTTCGCTGAATCCTGTAATATCATAAAGTTTTTGTGATGCTTTAGTTTCTACTTTACCATAAACTTCTCCTACTTTACCAAATAATCCTTGTGTCTCTGGCATTGATGTTGGAGGTACGAACTTCATAGGGGGTGCTGTTGTAGTTGATGGTGCTAACGGGGAGGATGTTGTTATTACAGATGTTGGTGGATTTTTATATGCTTGATATTTATAATAATCATTTTTAATATTTTGTGGTACACCTTTAGCCATATGTCTTGCTTCGTATTCTTTATCTGTTTCATTTATATTTCTAGGGAAACCTGATATTGTATAATGTGTTCCTTTTTTTAATTCTGCTTTTCTTGCTCCAGTTACTGGTAATTTATTTATAGCTTCATTTCTTGTAGCAACTCCCTTTGAAAATGATTCGTGTTGTTCTCTAATTCTTATTTGTTCTTTTGCTTTCATAGTTAAATATACTGATTCTTTCATCTGTACTCCATTAACTGTATACTCTGGCTCTACACTAACTCTCTTACCATCTACATATCTTATTCCTGTTTCGGTATCAATACCCCCACCAAAAGCTTTAGGGTTATCTCTAAGATATTGTTTACCTTGCTCTCTCATCTCTGCGATTAATTGTGCTTCTGTTTTTACCATTTTATTGATTATCTCCTAACTCACTAAATATTTTATTTCTTTCATAAGCAATTTGAGTAGGTTTTATAACGATTGGATTTCTAAATGAAACTTCTTTGTTTGGGTCGTTCAAATATATAGCTCCAACATAAAGAACGCTAAGTGAACTCAAAAGCACAACTGGAATATTCCAAAATAAAGAAGTTGTATAAATAGCACCGAACAAACATAAAACTACAACTAACATTTTTTTATTCATTTTTTCACCTCCTTTTTTTTAGTTTTTCTATTCTCTGGTAATGATGTATCTATAAAGATTCTTCTAAATGGAATCTCTATTTTTAATACTTTTTTAACAACCATACAAAATAGATAATATTATTTTCTTTATATATACGATAATACGTTTGTATTATTTCACTTCGGTCACAGAGGACACAGAGAGATAATGAACACACTGAAGAGAGATCTAATATAATAGTAATTAGAGATTATCTTAATAAACATAAGGATGTGCTATTATCCCTACGAGGCGCACGACAGCATACAGAAAAGTTAAATGACCAATACAAAGATAAAGCATGTGCTTCAGATATTTCTTTCTGGATTGATAAAGAAATTCATACAAGACCATCTCCTTTCAAGTTGTGGCTATTTGAATATTTTTAGCGACAGCGAGGGTAAAGGGAGAAAAAGGGCTAAATCTCATAAAATTAAAGGATAACTCAATATCCGATACATACTAGGAATGAATAAGAAATTAGGGCATGACGTGAAGACGGAATCCGACCCGACGTTCGTTATAACTATGGCTAATACAAACAAAGAAGATAAGGACTTGATAACAAAGTTCATAGATTCGATTCATCAAGAAATTGCAGACGCAGACGCAGTTTTATTTAGAGAAATTTCTCCAATCGGAAACTCCGCCCATGTGATTATTCCAAAAGAATATATCGGGAAACATGCTCGGATTATTATTAATTCTAAAAATGTTGAAGGTAAAATTGAAATAAGAAAATGTAACCAGGATAAAAAAACTTATTGATTTAATAATCAAAGTTGATGAATTATTATCTGGTGGTTATGAGAAAGAGATGGAGAAAATCTATAAACAATTTGAACAGCGACGAGAAAAGAAAGAAGGTTAAACTTAGCAGACTTCGAGGAGTGGAGTTATATTAAGGCTGTTGCTGTTAGTGAGGGTTGGGTTCATAAAAAAGATAGTGAACACAGAAAAGGAGAAGTAAATTTACAAGAAACGCAAGCCGCCATAGGGGTGGAATATAGAAGATTAAGAATGTTAAAAGCAATATTTGAAAATACAACAAAGGAACTTCAGAAGGCAGTTAGAGAAGGTAAAATAAAAACTAGCGACGCACAGTCTATTTCGTCATTGGAATATTATAGAGGCTGTTGCTGTTAGTGAGGGTTGGAACAATGGAGATGGCAATCCTTCGCCGGCGAAGATTTCTAAGGAAACAGGAATATTAATATCAAGGATACAAATGTTAAAAGATACTTTTGAAAATACAACAAAGGAACTTCAGAAGGCAGTTAGAGAAGGTAAAATAAAAACAGAAAAAGAGGTAAAGGAAAGTAAGCATGCTTACCAAGATTATGATACCCTTGCGAAAATAGCATCTATTGAGGATAAGGATTTAAGAAAAAGATTATTAAATAAATCTAACACAACTGAAAATTTTAGGCAGGTTGTAAGATTAACAAAAAGATTACCAGAAGAACTAAAGACCGCTCTCCTCGACGACAAAATAACAGTTGAACAAGCGAAAGACTTATCCAAAATACATTCTGACAAAGCAAGAGCACAAGCATTAAAAATAATAACCGAACACAAAAGGAAATCAGAGATAGTTCCAAAACTAATGGAGAAAGCAAAACCAGAATTTAGCGACGGTAAAAGGAGAAAGGTTAAATCTCATAAATTTTAAGGATAACTCAATATCCGATACATTTAAATAGTAATTTTTATACTAAATATAACTATGGCTAATACAAACAAAGAAGATAAGGACTTGATAACAAAGTTCATAGATTCGATTCATCAAGAAATTGCAGACGCAGACGCAGTTTTATTTAGAGAAATTTCTCCAATCGGAAACTCCGCCCATGTGATTATTCCGAAAGAATATATCGGGAAACATGCTCGGATTATTATTAATTCTGAAAATGTTGAAGGTAAAATTGAACTAAGAAAATGTAACTCTGGGGTGGGAAAATAAAGTATATTTAAATGATATACTCCTTTAATTAATATGAACTTTCAATTATCAATCGATGCTGAACATATGGCTCTCTTAAAAAGTGAAGCTATGCGAATGAATATTCCTATGGCCTCCTATGTAAAAATGAAAGTATTTGAAAATCTAAAAATAAATGCTCAACCAGGATCTCTTCCCGCAAAGTCCGAAATCCTAGCTGATAACCCACCACTTAAAAATGATGAATGTTAATTATAAGTTTCTTAGGATTATAAACTTTTGTAAAATGGAGGAAAGCGAATAAGCTTTTAAAAGATGGTGAACACGATAAAGATTAAGACTCGATGGGGAAAACTTCTAACTATTAAAATTCAAGAACAGACTTCTGAATATATCTCTGGGTTTGATAAATTTGGTGTGTTTTGTAAGATACCTCTTGATGATATTCAATCTTGTGATTCTATGGGGGTGGTAGAATGAACTCCCAAATACCGCTTTACGATTTCCAGGCGACCGAGCCGGATAAAACCCTCCAGCTTAATGAATACCATTTCACTATAGCATTAAATGGAGAATTTTTGAAAAGTAAAAACCTTCAAGAGTTTGAAGAAATTTCGAGTTGGAATAATTTTTTATTTTCTGGAATAGTGAAAAGCAATCAGTTTGTTCATTTTAAAATAGCCCAGACATGGTATAAAAAACTATTCTCCAGATTACAAACATCCAAAACAATCGAAACTGGCGTGTTTGATATTCACCTTTTACAAACCGAATTAAGTTCTCATATTTCTAAAATTAAAATTGGAGGTAAACAAATACCAGAGACTTACGAATTGCTGTAGAAACAAGCCCTGTAAGTGTCATAAGATGCACTTACACGCAATGTTTTGAGCAAGTCACAGGTTTATGGTATAATCCATCACAATATGCAAACTACGCCTAAAAACAACCCATATGAAAGAGAAGTTTTGATTATAAAATCTCATGTAAGAAAATGGTTTAAAGACCATAACATCAGAGTTCAAGACAAAACTTATCGTGCTGTGAATGATGCACTTATCGAAATCTTAGAGAAATCTATAATTAGAACTAAATTGAGTAAGCGGAAAACAGTTTCTCCGCAACATATATGATGGAATTTGAAAACGATTTTTTATTATGCGGTGGGGATATTAGGATTA
>FUWD013175189.1_pt1 | contig 16880 bp, 19 predicted proteins | sample 1063281 | NCBI WGS metagenome assembly FUWD01 (sample SAMEA79048168, study PRJEB19326) | metagenome | biome: marine | reverse complement strand
AAGATTCAACTTGGTATCTTTGGCGTACTCGGGCATTGACTCTTTGACGTTGATCAACCCCAATCCATTATAGTGTCTCCCCACCAATTGTACGATTACAAGCACACTTCTCACCAGTTTGCAAAGCGTCCAATACACGCAATGTTTCTTCTGGGCTACGACCAACGTTTAAATTGTTGACAGTAACGTGTTGGATAACGTTGTCTGGGTCAACAATGAATGTAGCACGAAGTGCGGCACCTGCTGGAGCATAGAATACACCTAACTGCTCGATCAAGCTTAACTCACCGCGCTGTGTATCAGCAAATTGAATGTGACGAATTTTCTTTAAATCTTCGTGTGCTGATTGCCAAGCCAACTTACAGAACTCGTTGTCTGTTGAACCTGTTAGCAATACTGCGTCACGATCTGCAAAGTCTGAGAACAATTTGTCGTACGCAACAATTTCTGTTGGGCATACAAAGGTAAAGTCCTTTGGATAGTAAACAATTACTTTCCACTTGCCTGCAAATGATTCTTCTGTGATCGTGAAGAAGTCATCTTTGCCTGGATTAACGCCTGTTACTGCAAATTTTTCTAATTTTTGTCCTACTGTTTTCATACCATCTCCTTGAAGTTAAAAATATTATCTCAGTATAAACACTGAGCATGTGTATATTATATAGCAAGGAAAAACCTATTGTCAACGCATTTTCATAGGTTTTTCCTATTGTATTTTCTAATGGCAATTATTGGAAAAATCTATAATAACAGTAGATAGTGGTTGCGGGACCCGGAATCGCACCAGGAACTAGGGCTTATGAGACCCTCGAGATTCTGTTTCTCCATCCCGCGATAGATGGTGAATATTGTTGGAGGCACTGCACTGTGTTTAAAACTGCTTCTTGTCAAACAGGCCCTAGGCCGAGCAGTTACCAGAACTGAAACCTTTAAGCTGAGTTGCAAGCTACAACGCAACACTCCGGATTAGTGGATGGATTGAGTCTGGCGGTGTTCTTCCCTTGCAGTTGGGATTGCTTTTTCTTTCGCTTACGCTCTCCAACAATAAAACCTTATTTTACTATATCTTGCCACGGTAACACAAGACTTTTATTATAATTTTGTGTTCTATTTTTCTTTCGATTTTCCATTGCTGGAAGATATTGCAGATTACTTTGATGATGCGGACCACCTTCACTTAACGCAATAATATGATCAACTTCGTATCCTGCTGGGCACATCTCGTAAATTTTTCTAATAAGTTTAATATCAGTATCTGGTAATGTAGCACTATATTTTCTAGCCCGATATGCCTGGACAGATGCAACATTCTTTGCTTTCTTTTCCTTCTCTGTATAAACTTTTTTCTCTTTAACTACCTTAGGTAGTCTTTCTTTCTTCTTACGTTTCACATAAACAGTATTATTGTATGTTGCAGAACAAGACTGCGAGCAAAACGTTTTTCTATTTCCATTTGGTTTAAACATTTTACTACATTGTTTACATCCAATTAATTTTGCTTGATATTGTTCTAAGTACTGATAAGGCAATACTTCTCGAGTAATCAAACAAGAACATACTATCTTTTTAGATTTGCCACTGGATTGACCGTGCATTCTTTTGTGCCCAGTCAATCCCATAATACTAGCGAACGATTTACTACATTCTATACATTTATACATATAGATATTTATGATTGGCTCCGCGACTAGGGCTTGAACCTAGCTAGTCTTTCGACACAGATTAACAGTCTGCTGCCACACCCGGCGGCTCTCGCGGAATTAAAAATTTATTCTGCTACTGCTTCTACCACTGGTGCAGGAGCAACATAACCTAGACGTTGCAATCTACGTGCAATCTTGGCTTTGTCTTTTTTCTTACTGGCTTTGTCCAATGCTGATACCAATTCTTTGGTATTCATTGATACAATTTTTGCCACACCTGACTTTGTGTAACCAGGTTTTTTACGTTGTAATGATTTTGCCATATTAGTTCCTTATTCTTTGTTTATATAGTCTGTGGATAACTCACCTGCTTGAATTTCCAACAATGCTGATACGGGTGCACCTACGTGCTCTTGCTTCATACTGGTTTGATTGCGACGTTTGATTTCTCTAGCTCGTGCTGCGGCCATTAAAACCAAATCATACTTGTTTCCATTGGCATTGCGAACACAGCGTTCGGTGTCTACTTGGGTACCACGACTGTTTACTAAACTCATTGTTTCTCTCCTGGTTAGATTATATTGTAACACATTGTATAATTATACACAAACTAATTGGCGAATCCACACGGTGACGATCCGCGCTTTCCAGTTTTGGAGACTGGCGTGTTACCAACATACACTATGGACTCAAATATTGGCGGTCTCAAGGGGTAACGATCCCCTTCTTTATGCGTGACAGGCATATGTGCGTCCATGAACACTTTGAGACCTAATTGTTATGGTACCGGTTTTCCCTGTACAGGTAAATTTCCACCACCGGAAGGACAAGTGTCGACCCTTGTTACCATATGGAACTACTCTAATCCTGTGTACCGTGAAATACACACTCGCCTAGTTCACGCTAGACCGCCCCCTAGGGCGTGAGAGTAGCTTCATATAGTAACCATATTGAAACACACTCTGTAGGAGTCGAACCTACCAACACGGCATTGTGCCAAGCTGTTTCCGCAACATGGGCCGGTACCTTTAGCCTTTATGTGCTTCAATATAGTCGGTGGTTTTGTGCTTAGACCACTGTAAACTAAGTATCACTAATATCTGGCCCGGCCAGGGTTCGTGTCAGAGACCAGCAGTGGAATCGAACCACTTGCGTCGAGCTAAGTGCACCGCCGGACGCACTCCAAGGCTGGAATTTGGCGTTCCTGGTAGATTTGCACTACTGTTCACCAAGAGAGCTTTACATATCTCGTCAGTGTTCAGTTGGTTAGACTGTCGACCGCCGGTTACTGAGCGTTCCGTATCACCATGTACGTCCCCGACCAAGGGGATTGTCCGGATCAACCACTACTCAACTATGCAGGGAACTGAGAGCTCCTAGTGAACATCCTTTACGGAGGAACATATTGAAACATACTATGCAGAAGTCTCTAATCTCACCCTTTACAGGTATAACACATGACCTCAGTGCTCCGATGTGTCCGGAATTTAATATGCTTCAATATGGTGCCTAACCCTTGGGACTTGTACCCCACTCTTTGAATCGCTACGGTCAGGCTAATAGCTTGGAGTGTTTTCTTTTTGCAAAACTGGTGCCCTTTGTTGGATTCGAACCAACAGTTTCTCCTCTAAGTGCGGAGTTGACTTTACCATTTGTCTATCAGGGCAAAAATGGTGGACGGTGTTGGAGTTGAACCAACATGGCTGTGTCTATACATACACACTAAAGAGCTTGTACAAGTCTCACCATCACGATTTTATTACCGCCCATATTAAAACACACCAGAGCAGGGCTCGAACCTGCATCACCTGCCGGTAAGACTTGCCAATTCATCCATCCGGTATGTTTTAATATGGACCATAATAAAGTGTTATCGCGCCAATTTAGGAGTCAGGTGCTTCCTGTCCAAAGCCGCGGCAGTTATTTTAGGACTCGTTCCCGGCCGGTTGAGCCCGCATAGTTAATACGTCTATTAACGATACCTTGATAACACTTTATTATGGTGATAGCTTACCTATCAGCACTCGAAGTTCCAGCTCCCTAACGTGGACACCGCGTATCCTTAACTGGCCGTCACGACTGAGCTTCTAGCAACTCAGTACTATCTTTATGGCATTACTAATCCCCGCACCACTAGGGAATCGAACCCTATCCAGCTCTTAGAACCTGGTCATCCAGACCGCCTATTCGAACAGGCTTGATGCTTTCATAGTAAAACCATATTGAAATACGCTGACCCCAGACTAGCAACTGTCATGTGAGGCTTAGTTGGTTGCTCAACATTACAACGCATTTCAATATGGTGTTTGTGGTAAGGATTCGCACCCTACTCCACGGTTGTCCCAAACTACTCGATGATAGTCTCAACCAGTGCGGCCGCACCTTTGAGTAGTTCCACCTTTCGCCCAACCGTATATACCCATCTCTTATACGTCACAAACATTGCCATATTGAAACATACTACTCCAAGATTGGTGCTTGCGATGATCGCGATTTGTACCGCAGTTATAATATGTTTCAATATGGCGTCCCGTAGGAGAATCGAACTCCTCTTACCTGCGTGAAAGGCGGGTGTCCTAACCGATAGACGAACGGGACATATTGCTTATCAAATTGTTAATGAACTTTAATTACTGTATATAAAACATTATAGCCGATCTTGCATTTCTGGTCAACCGGGTTATACACACTGCTAAGTCATTGATTTAGTTGATATTTTTGGAGCAGAAAGGCTGATTTACAACAATCTGCTAACAAAAGTAAATCTGGAAAATCAGACATGAATGTCAGCGAACTACTTCGACGTATAGAACATTGGAATCAAAAGTATAGTGAGCGGCGTATCGGCCTCGAACCGATGACCTCATGCTTGGAAGGCACGTATTCTACCAACTGAACTAACACCGCTCACTACACTCTTAAATGGTACACCCAACCGGATTTGAACCGGTGTGACCGCCGTGAAAGGGCGGGATCCTTGGCCGCTAGATGATGGGTGCATATTGCTGTGGCAGGGGATATAAGAATCAAACTTATACCAAGAGAATCAAAATCTCGTGTGCTATCATTACACCAATCCCCAACTGAAAACTACCTAAATTGTTAATGAGCACGACAACTAAAACAATAGTATAGCAGATTGCTCATTACCGGTCAACCTTTGGAAACCTGTACTTTATAGTAGTTTCTCTTCCTAACACTTCGGTTGCCATTTGATCAAACGTATATTGTTTACCTTGATTGCCTTTGATATAGTTTAAAACTAATTCTTCAAGTGCTTGTCTTGTATTCTTTCCTAGCACAAAGTCTAATGATTCTAAATGTTCTTGAGTGATTAATCTCCTGCGTATTCTCTCTTGCAAAGTCAACGTGGGATTAGTTTTGCAATGCCATTGAGCTGGATCAGAGGTAGTGTGTAGTTGTATGGCTTTTCGATTGTTATATAGCGGAGTGTTTTCAAACACACAAAAACTAAAATTTAGTTGTACAGCTCTTACTGATGTTTTAGCGTATTGTTTGATTTTGGTAAAAAAATTCAAAGTTTCGGTAAACTGTTCAGGAGTTTCTGTAGGGTATCCGCAAAACATTAATAGTACCGCACGAATTCTATGTTTTTCCATTTGATCCAGTGCATACCCTACATCATTGTTATAAAATCTTTTGTCCATTTCAAATCGTAGACTATCGCTACCGGTTTCTAATCCTATTTCCAATATATCTGCACCACTCGCAGAAATTTTCTCCCAATCTTCTACTCTTCCTTGTCGTATAATATACTGACCTCCCCATCTGAATGGTTTAATCTTTTGTAATTCTATTAATTCATCTAATAACTCGTTAAACGTTGATAAAGATCCATTGGTTAAACTGTCGGTAAAATGAAAGTATAGATTGTCTGCAACTGCTAATGCTGAACGTATTTCATTTGCTATATTCTTTGCATTTCGTTGAACAAATTTCCATGTTCCTGGAATTTCGCAAAACGAACAGTTCCGCACACATCCTCTTGATCCAGTTATCGGAAGCCATAGAAGCCCTTCGGTAGTCCTGTAAGGATTATATCGTGATATATTATAATCAGAATAATCGGGCAAATAATTGATATTAAGATAATTATCTGTTGAAATACTGGACTTATCTATCTTTATGTTAAAAAATTCGCCAAGCAACATTGGCCAGGCAATTTCTGCATCGCCGTGAATGTAATCTGTGATTACTCCTTGATCTTTTAATTCCTGTCCAAATATAGGCCCGGTAGTGATTGAATCTGTTATCCCAGCACCACCTATTATAATATTTGCTGTTGGTTGTAACTTTTTAATTGCTAATGCAAGTTCTCTTGTGAAGTACTGACTATAGTAACTAAAAACACTGATGCCAATTAGATCAGCATTTTCATCAGCAAGTTCCTGTGCCCATTGATTAATCAAATCATGCACAAATATTTTAAATTCAGGGTTAGAAATATTTTGTTTAGATACGCCTACCATTTCCTTTTGATAAGAAAAATTTTTCTTAACACAGGCATCAATAAAATCTATGTTAAAATCTTTGACTATGCATGGAATGTTTAAAAAGTTACAACCTCCTTTGAGGATTGCCAAACTGGGCGGCAAATAGTGAGGATCTAACTTTGGGACATTACATATAACAATTTTTTATTCATTGGTTATTTTAAATTTTTTATTCATATTTGTCTTGTTATTTACTATAATATCAGACCATTATAAATATATATTGTTCATTATTGGGTTTGACGCCAACCCCCAATTCAAACAGGGAACACTACTCCTTCTGAGTTTCTAATATCAAAAGTGAGCATACACTAAATATTAAAATGATTAAACACCTTCAAGATACAAATATGAGTTATTTTTCACATTTATCATTTGCGTTTGCCGCTGGAGTAATCTTGTTGCAAGCAGGAGTTGCCAGTATAATACACTCAATATTTCCATGGGTACTTGTTGGATACAGTGAGAAAAAAACTATAGCATTGGCTCGTTTGGCCAAACAAAGAAAAAATGCAAGAAAAAATTACTAACTTCTCTGTCAGACCAGACATCACTATCAAATTTGATAGACATACTTATAATTGGCAGGACCTTAGCCAAGCAGTTGGATATTGGTTATCGGTAATAGAATCCAAGTCTTATGATCCCCGGCCGATTGGAATTATAACTGCCGGCCTGTCGTTTAGTTCTATCGCACTTAAACTGGCAATCATCGCATCTGGAAAAGATTATGTGTCGGTACCTACTTGGAAACTTGATTTGTGCAAAGACGGCACATTTTCTCAAGTTTTTATAAGCGGAGAAACTTTTAATTATCCTAACTTAGATGAAAATTTATCAAACGTTAGGTTTATAAAACGCACTGATAGTTGGGCAACTGCTAAAGAATTATTATGTACATCCCACTCGCATGAATTAAATTTTTCTTTTTCATCGAACCAAAAACATTTTGCCTATACCTCTGGCAGTACCGGGCAACCCAAACAAACATCAATTGATTCTTATACTGAGTCATTGTCAATTTTAACTAGTATTGATAACTATTTTAGTGTTGATGATTATTGTGTATTTTCTCATAACATGAGTCATGTAGGCGTTCATACCACTGCAATATTCCCATCCTTGTTTTGTGCCCATACAATCTCTTTATGTGATTCAGTTACCTGGGAGGAAGAAATTGACAACGCCACCCATGTGCAATATTTTTTAACCATGGGTCAGCATTATAGATTGCCAAAAAAGTTACGAGTACTAACATTTGGAGGTACTAAATTAACTGAAGAATTTGCTAATTATATTTTTGAAAATTGTGATGTTGAAAGCCTTGTTGACATATACGGATTAACCGAATGTCCTCCACCGTTGGCTGTTAGATATTTGACCAGCATCGACGATATCGAATTACCGTTTGATTGGGTGCAAGCCCACCACATTCCGTCAGTTGATAATCAACATAATTTATTTGTAGTTAGGTCTGATGGAGAATTTCTATGCACTGGCGATTCTGCGGTTCTCAACGATAACAAAATTATATTAGGAGGTCGCACCACAGGCACTGTGCGAGTTAACGGTGAATTGTTCGATCTTAATAAATTTAAGTCTCATATTGAACAACATATAAATTCTGTTCACTATGTAGTTGACTTTAAAAACAATGAACCAGAATTATTGGTATTGCCATCAATTCAACTGATTGCCCAAGATTATATTGCAAAATTCAAGGTAGAAATTAAACTTACTGTAGTGGATTTTTTAAACACCAATGGTGGAATAAAATACGTAAAATAACTAACTGGTGCCCCCACCCCGACTCGAACGGGGAACACTACTCCTTCTGAGAGAGTTGACTTTGCCTATTTGTCCATGGGGGTACAAACTTGGTCCGCCTTAGAGGAATCGAACCTCTATCCGAAGATTAGAAGTCTTCTGTATTATCCATTATACTAAAGGCAGATGGTAGTAGTGGTAAGAATCGAACTTACACCGAACACCGTATGAAGGTGGTGCACTACCGTTATGCTACACTACCATATAAAAGCACACAGATCATATTTCTATGTTGCCTTAGTTGGCAAAACTATGTGCTTTTATATGGTAGGACCGGACAGATTTGAACTGTCGATAGACGGATTAAAAGTCCGCTGTGATACCGCTTCACTACGATCCCTTACTTTTTCTTGTCGTCTTAGAGCTTTAGTGCTCTTACGGTGCGAGCCCGCCTTCCTCTTGCTTGCCAGCACGGCAAATATGTTACGTGGTTTCATTTATATCTCCTTGTTAAAAATTGGCCCGGCGTGAGGGAATCGAACCCCGTTTAAAGATTAGAAGTCTTCTGTATTTTCCACTATACGAACGCCAGTTGGGGTATCATAAGAGTATCGATCTCTTGCTACAGGCTCCACAAACCTGGGTGCTGCCATTACACCAATGATACCATGGTACCTCGTGATGGAATTGAACCACCGTGTCCCACTTGTAAGGAGGGCATTCTACCATTAAATTAACGAGGCATTGAGTGGCCGGCTCTGAGAGACTCGAACTCCCAACAACTGGTTTCGAAGACCAGGACTCTATCCATTGAGCTAAGAGCCGAAATAAAAAACCCAGGGCTACCAGAGTAAAACGATGTGTCCTCGAGATTTCAGGTCTGTTGGATTACTGTAGGTAGTGGTCTGGGCCGTGTTGTGATTGGTGCCCTAGTCCGGAATCGAACCGACTTCTCCTGCTTACAAGACAGGACCTCATCCATTAAAGGTTTCAAGGGCAAATTGGTCGGAGTGGCAAGATTCGAACTTGCGGTTTCCTGGTCCCAAACCAGGCGACTTAACCGGACTAGCCTACACTCCGAATTCTATGGTGGACCGTGAGAGAATCGAACTCTCAATCCTGGCTTGCAAAGCCAGTGTTATCCCATTTAACTAACAGCCCATAATTGGTGCCCAAGGAGAGACTCGAACTCTCAAAATACGGTTTCTAAGACCGGCACGTATACCAATTCCGTCACCTGGGCATGTTGTGGAGCGGAATACCAGAATCGAACTGGTGACTAGACGTTGGCAACGTTTCGTTTTACCATTAAACTAATCCCGCATTGTTTGGCGGAGAGACTGAGACTCGAACTCAGAACACTGTTTTCACAATGCGACGGATTAGCAATCCGCTCTAATACCATTATAGGACCTCTCCGTACTGTTTAATGAATTTGTAGCAGGCACAGACATAACTGTATTGATTTGCGCTACGATGTTTATCGGTGATAACTTTAACGTTTAGATATCCTGAGTTATCTAAACCACCCGCAACACCTACTACAAAACTTGGCGGAAGCGGTGAGATTCGAACTCACGGCACCTTGCGGTACGACGGTTTTCAAGACCGTTGCCTTAAACCAGGCTCAGCCACACTTCCATTGTTTGGTGGGTTGTACTGGGATCGAACCAGTCGTGCCAGAGGCGCCGGATTTACAGTCCAGTGAATCACCATTGATTCTTCCAACCCTTGTTTGGAGCAACGGGCTGGATTCGAACCAGCGGTTGTAGAGATTTGCAGTCACTTGCGTTGGGCCACTCCGCCACCGTTGCATATATTATAACACACTGCGCCACGGACATTTCACTCCCAGGAGGTTCCACAATGTGTATAGTTAAGCCGACTAGCACCAGCCAACCTCGTTCCTTAGGCGGAGAATTGAACTCACCTTGAAATCGGCTTAACTATGCCCAGATTTTTAGTCTCACAAAAGAGACGCCATCCTTGGGTCCGCCCATTTGGACTTGTTTAGAGTGTTGTCCAGGCTCTCGTTGCCCGATACACTATTGTCAATTAACGTTCTGTTCTTGTCTGAACCGGTAGTCTAGTGCTAGATTCTAGCATAGTCCTGGCTCTATCGATCTTGTTCTGAAATAGACGGGCCTTTTGGGCTTCTGTCAAAACCATCGAAGAGACATCAAACGCCTTTTGAACGATTGCTTCATGCAATTTTGTATGATCTACTGACTGCATATGTTCTTCCTTTCAATGTTGTTGTTACTATAAACAAAAAACCCTAGGGTCTTTTATCTCCTAGGGTCCTTTTGAGTGTTGTGTATGATATTGCGTTATACACTGTCTCCTTGGACCCTACTTCTAATCTCGCTACCACGATCATTACTAAACATCGGTAGGCAATTCACTGACCAATAGGCTAACCCGCCTAGTGTTGGCTGTGCTATCGTTTTCGAATGTTTAAATGTATTAATCATAGTAAGTATTGTATATGTTTATTTATATCTTGTCAACCACCAGGGTTACCAAAACATCAAAATTATTTATCTAACTGTAGTCTATTGTATATATTTGTTTGATATTTGTCAACCTCTATATAAACAATAGTGCCAGCTGATTCTGTTACGAGGTTCAACTGGCCAAACCCTAAGCAGTGATTAAACTGCTAAAGTTGCTTTCGCTGTACGAGCAGAGAACTTTACGTTCTTGCCTGAAACAGTTACTTCGCCTGTATTTGCTTTTGCATTTACGAGTTTTGCTTCTCTAACTGAGTTTCCCCTGTCCTACGGTTTCTGCATTACCGTGTAGATCCTGTTCATACTTGTTGCCACGTCGAAACTGTGTCAGGCCCATCAAAAGTAGATTGTAACGCGAACAAGAGTGAGTCGTTCCAAGTCGCCAGATCAACAAACACCTTTCGGCATTGTTCTCGCACCTGCAATCTACTTTTGGTGGACCTGCCGGGCTCTGCCCCCGGGTCCGCAACACCTTTCTGTCAAGGCATTAAACTACAATTCTTTTACTCGACCACGATAGCATATTGGAACATACCACCATGGTTGACGCTTTGGACGAACCAAAGTATATTCTAACACTTTGCCATTAGGACTAACCCAGGTATTATGAAACCCTAACCAGGTACGACTACGATGCCAACGAACAGTTCCGCCCCATCTAAATCGCATCCATAAAGCAAAAATCAAACAGTTACACATGTTAATCTCCTACATTGTATATATTAAAATTATACAACTCAAAGATTAACGCAGTATTAAATCTAGTCCGACCCACCACCAATTTTAACGAAATTGGAAACTATACTAATTATACCCTTTTACAACATTGTTGTCAATCTTGGGATTACCTTTTACAATAATCTCTTGTTTTTGTTCTGGAGTAAAATCACGATGTTTCTCTTGATTCAACTCTGTTAATCTTGTGTTGGTTTGTTGAGCTTGTTGTTGTGACATGGAAAAATCTCCTGTCTTTTACTTATTCCATTGCGATTACTACCCAGCCTAAACGTAGCAAATCTTCACGAATTTCGTCTGTAACTTCGCTTTCTTTGACATAGCCTGTTTCTGCGTAGTAAGTTTCTGGATCAGTGTTGTAATCAGCAAATCCGCCCATGCCTGAACAGTACCAATCCATGTAGTCGCCTTGTTCTCGAAGGGTAGCAACTACTCCAGCAGCAGCACGCCAACTGCACCCCCAACGATTATCAGTTAAAACTTCCCAGGTATCTTGCTTTTGAAAATCATTGTTGCACATGGCCGCATACAAATTTTGAGCATAAGAGTCGGACAGTTTCACTCGGTTGCGAAACCATTCTGCCTCCATCATATCAGTTTGCATGCTATGTTTCATATTGTCCTTGGCGGAGGCGGTGAGATTCGAACTCACGATACAGTTGCCTGTATGTCTGCTTAGTAGGCAGATGCCATCGTCCACTCGGCCACACCTCCAATAAACTATTTTAACCAACCTGCTATTCTTGGTGGGCCGAGAAGGATTTGAACCTTCGACCAAAGGATTATGAGTCCTCTGCTACTAACCACTGAGCTACCGGCCCTAATAAGTTACTATTATACAAGCATTGAACATATTTGTCAATAAATAATTTCATGACAGAAATTCATAAAAGCGAAATTTGGACAAAAAGCCAGTGTCTGCATCACGAAGACATGGTCAATCAGCAAATATTCCAATGTTTAACAGCCCAAGGATATGCACCAACTGATCATTTTAGAATTTGGAAAAAGTCGGATCAAACAGTGATTGTATGTTTGGTTGATGATATTCGAAGCTGTAGCACTGATTATCATACCGATTTGCCATATCTATATGATCAAAAAACCACAGTAATTACGGACAATTTTCTTACCTGTCCCAGCATATTTCCTGTAATCAACACGCCTAAAAGTTTTTTGGGATTTATTATTTTACCCCCGATCAACAATCATGGACTCCGGATAGAGATTTTGGATTTCAGGTAAATCGCATTGACGGCCGACGTTTTCAACTCATGGTGGATCTGGCCTGGCGCACAAGATTAGATTCAGGATATATTAATTTCAATTGCGAAGATCGTGATAATCAACATCTAACTCCTCAACAAGCATTTGCTCAATTTTGGCCCAACATAGGACCCGAAGATCAAAAGTACTTGCCAGCCTATGAAAAAATTGCTCCAATGATGCCGTTGAAAAATTACGAGTTCGAATTTGATAGCATACCATATCGTGTATGGATCAATCTCATTGTAGAGACTTATTCCAGTGATGCTGTGGTCAGTGTAAGTGAAAAAATATTTAGAGCATTGGTTACTCCTGCTCCTTGGACAGTATACTCAGGCCGGTATACAGTGGCCTATCTTGAAAGCCTGGGCTTTGATTGTATGAGTGATATGGTTGACCACAATCATTATGATCGTCTCAAAGAAGTCGAAGAAAAATTAAGAATTTTTAACTGGAAAAGTTTGACCATTGTCAATCATTTGAAAACATTAGGGGTTGACACAGTGCGTCAACGTTGCCTACAGGCTAGCAAACACAATCAACAGATATTAAAGACCATGCACAATCGATGGCCAACTGAATTTGCTAATTGGCTTGATACTTTGTCCAATCAATTGGGCAGGTAACCCACTCTGGTGAAAATTTAAAATCTGCTGATTGAGTTCTAATCCAATTTTGTAACATGTTTACTCTGGCATTGACGTTGTGTAAATGCACACTGGTTGAGTAGTCGCCAATTTCAAACCAATTAATACACCAATCCGACCCGGGTTCAGCCGGTGTCAGTGCTATAGTGGTACTGTTTGGATCAAATTCAGTAAGACGTATGAGATCTTCGTTGGTATGTACCGGAATCCACTCACGGTATTCGTGTGCTTGTGTGACTTTTACAGTGGTTATAGCTGACAGGCAAGGCGGATATTTTAGTGGTGTTAATGCCATGATTCGAGTATCACCGCAATCAACTATTAATTGATTGTGTTCTTTGTGAACCAATACAGGTTTTCTTATTGGTTCGACTTCTAATCGCTGATTGATCCAATTGGCATTCATAATCCTTGCAATAGTATCGTAATGCCGCGAGTCCCACTGGGAGAAATCGTTGCCATATAAATTCAATAAATGATTTGAAATCTCTACACACTGTGTTAAGGTCTGTACCGGTGTAAATTCTGTTATGGTCAGTCCAGGATGATAAAACATTAAAAAATCACAGCCAAGTACATCTTGTATATTTTGGTTCATACATTTAATTATAATTAAATATGAGCGTGATTAAAATAATACATGGACCCACCTATCAGTATCAAGGAGAAACGCTGGATAAGCCAACTGTGATATATGTTCGAGATCACCATTATAACGAACAAGATCAATGTTTTCACTTGCAACGTCTTTTAAACGGGTCAACAGAACACACTGTTATTTTTGATCATGTAGTACAGCACAACGAGTTTTTGACTGATCCTGTGTATTTTCCTGCGCTAATGGCACGCGAAGTTAACGAGTTTAAAAAAGAAAATCTAACTGCTAACTGGACTAAAAAGTTTCGAGCATTTAACTTTATGATCAACAAACTTAGACCTCATAGACTGTGTTTGTTGAATCTTGTTGATGAATTTAAATTACAAAACTATTCGCACAGCCTTTGCTGGAAGACTTCGCCAGTGCCATCAATTCCAACAACTAACTATTATTTCGATGATCAACTGGTTCTTGAACATAGTGCTCTACTGATGCATCGATGCAACAGCGAATATTATCGTGAGTTCTTGCAAATGTTAGTATTTGAGCCAAGTGTGGTAAGTCTGGTTACTGAACCTGCTTACTATGAGAAAGAAACTATTATAACGGAAAAAACTGTGATGTCAATCTGGGGAGGAACAATTCCAATTTGGGTAGGCGGTTGGAAAATTCCAATGTACATGAAACAGTTGGGATTTGATATATTTGAAGATTTAGTAGACCATAGTTATCAAGGATTAGAAGACCCATATCAACGCTGTCGATCTGCCATTGAACAGAATCTTGAGTTTTTGAAAAATCCAACTCAGCCTATGATTCAACGGTTAGAACACAACCTCAGAGTGTTGCAATCAAACCCTTGGTTAACCCAAGTCAATAATTTGATAAAAATTTATCCAGATCTCCGTAGAGTCTGGCCAGCATAGCTTCTCGACTCCCAAACATAACTATTTTAGTTGGAAGTTTTTTCTTGACCACAATATAATACGGCATTTGTAATTTTCGATCAAGATTCAAAATCATTTGACGGTCAAATTTCTCTAAATCTATATCCATGTCATAGCTTTCAATATCCAACATATTTTTAAACACAAAGTAACCTATGTCAGTTAATCTAAGACCTCCATTGGCACGGATATTGTACCACCAAAGTGTCATGGCACGGCCGACCGTTTCTTCGTGTCCGTCAGGAAGTTCTGCGATTAGAGTTTCAACAAGTTTGAGTTTGTCGCGCACATCAAGGATAGACCTGATCACCTTGCTTGAGCAACACCACGGTGAACTTGTCTGTTTTAAATTGCATGTTTAGTTTTTTGGCCAAATTGATTGCATGGCCAGGATTGCTAAAACTGACTTTCTTGTATTTGGGTCCTGGGTACTGGACTAACAAATTAGAAGTTTTAAGATTTATTGGTTTTTTATCAAAGAACACAGCCCACGTACCTTCAGAAGCCAGTACTTGCTCAGTTTTGTACGTAGATTTATTAGTTTGTTCAACAAGAACAGTGGGTTTTGGTCTTGACATCATTATACTCCTACATTTATTTATCTAAAATATATGTAGTTTATTTGAATGACCCACCGCCCACCTCAACTGTAATGGATTCTTCTGCAGGTTTGTTAACTGAGTTTTCTCTTAGAGTTTCTAATGCTAACAATAGCTTGGTAATGTCTGCGTGTAAATCTTTGGCGTCTTTTGTAGGCATCATAAAGTCTTTTTGACCTCGAGCTTCGGCACCTTGTAATCGTTCAATAAACCGTTGAATATGTATCATTCGTGAGGCCCGCGAGTAAATGGTTCTAAGTTGGGCGGCATCCATCCTTCTGGTTTAAGAACTTTGCCATCTTCACGTTTGCGCACTTTGCCGGTCTTCGGATCAATTTTGGCAAAGTTTGTACGCATTACTTCTTGCCACGCCCCTTCACCATTTGCACCAAGACTGTGAATAGCACCAATAGTGACAACCAGTATGTCAATAAGTGCGTCAAGATCATCAACAATGTTGTCTGACTCACACAGTTCATCAAACTCTTCTCGAATAAGATTGCAGTACAATTGATATTGTTCTTTGTTTAGACCGCTAGTTGATTGATCACAGGCGTTCATAAAGTTGTATTGATCTAGGAAAGGATTTCCTGTTGGTGTTAGTTTAGCCATTTGCATACTCGCTTGCTTGTTCTTTGTTTTGAAAAGGTCCATGAAACTTGTAACGTTCCAATGCAATTAGTTTAGGATCCTGCACTGTCTTCCACTTACGACCACGTTTAATAGCATACCATCCTGCGGCAATCCATGATTTAGATTTTTGGTTTTGTGTATAATGGTAGTTGATGTGGCACGTCCCATACCGGATTGTATACACGACTGGCCGCCGGATAGCCATGCACTTGTTGCTCGTTAGATTTTTTAATCTTAGTGCCAGTTTCAAATTGTATGTTAGCACGTTGTGCTGCCATACGAATTGTTTTGTATTGTTCTACTTGATTGTTGATAACCACTTGGTATCCTCCAGCAGTTGCTTCAATGTTACCAACTTTCTCGTTGTCTTTTTGTAATATCCAAAACTGTTTGTCAATTACTGGTTTAGCTATGATTGTCATTTAATACTCCTTTGTATGTCTCGTTCATCCACTTGCCAAACGAGTCTGCACTTTCGCTACATTTGATCAAATCATATTTGCCGCAAAACTGCATAAATCTTACGCCTACTTGTCCTACATCTTTGTGAGACATCTGTTCACGAATAGCACCATCAACTGCCTTTTTAATATCTTCGGGCTGTGCTGTTAAGTCAATTAACGCTACATTGCGTTGATAGTCATCCAACACACGATGCTCAACACCATTGTGATCGGTCCAACGTTGTAACATCATGTTGTTCCAGTTATATCCTTGTTTGTCTTTATCCTCGAACGCTTCTTGAAGTCCGACTTTGTTTTTGGTGCCTTTGGTTCTTACCCCAGGAAACGCAGAGAATACATTGTCGCTGGTATCCCCACGCATACACTTTTCAAACAGTAACCATTTGGGATCTGGAATAGTCTTTGGTTCTTGTTTTTTCTTATCAATTACTGCTTTACCTTTGGCGTCAAAATAACCTTCTAATGTAATATGCTCGTCGCTGATACCATTGTATTGTGTTACATTGGGAGCAATTAACTGTACAAAGTCAGTGTCGCTTGAAATAATAATATGT
>FUWD013185048.1_pt1 | contig 16913 bp, 24 predicted proteins | sample 1063281 | NCBI WGS metagenome assembly FUWD01 (sample SAMEA79048168, study PRJEB19326) | metagenome | biome: marine | reverse complement strand
TTACGTTTAAAAGAAATTTATGAAGTTAAAGAAAATCCATTAACGTGGCTGGATGATATGTTAAATGGCGTTGAGCACATGAACTTTTTTGAAGGTAGGGCAACAGAGTACTCTAAAGCCTCTACAAAAGGTTCATGGGTTGAAGCTTTTGAATTTACAAAATAGCTTTAAATTATCTTTTATCTATTGACTGGATTTTTCGATGGGCCGCTCCCGTGTATTTTGAAAGCGGCCTAATTAATCTATTATCAGTTAATTGTTCATTTACGTGTGCCGACCACCCAGTAATTCTCGACATTACAAAAATTGGTGTAAAAAAATCAACATCGAAACCCATTAAATAATAAGTGGGACCCGATGGAAAATCTAAATTTGGAAATATATTTTTTTCTTTAATCATAGTTTGTTCTAATATTTTAGAAATTTTAGGAAATTTATCATTTTTATAAAATTCTGCGGTTTTGTAATAATATTTTGTCATCGTAGGAACTCTAGAATCTCCTTTTTTATAAACACGGTGGCCAAAACCAATAATTAAATCCTTATTTTTAATTTTATTTAAAATATATTTTTCAGCATTTTCTGGCTCTTTAATATCTAAAAACATTTCCATAACAGCTTCATTTGCTCCACCATGCAAAGGGCCTTTCAAAGCACTAATACCTCCAATGATTGCACTATGAATATCAGCAAGGGTGCTTGTTACAACTCGTGATGCAAAAGTTGAAGCATTGAAACTATGTTCAGCATATAAAATTAAAGAAACATCAAATGCTTTTATAACGTCTTTACCTGGAATTTTTCCAAAGCACATATGAAAAAAATTTTCACTAAAACTTAAATCTATTTTTGGCTCTATTATATCTAATCCTTTTCTTATTCTAAAATTTGCAGCAATTGCGGTAGGAGTTTTTGCAAAAATTTTTATAAATTTATTATAATTAGCTTCAATGGTATTTACAGAGGTTTCACTATCTTCTAAGCTTAAATGACTAATAGAAGTTCTTGTTGTATCCATTGGATGTGCTTCTTTTGGATATTTTTGAATAACTTCTTTTAAATTAACACTTATTTTTCTACTATTTCTTTCTTCTTCTAGAAATTTACTAAGTTGCGATTTACTAGGAAGTTCCCCTTTTAATAATAAGTAAGCAACCTCTTCAAATGTACACGCATCGGCTAGATCTTGAACTGTATAACCTCTATAGGTTAAAGAATTAATATCCGGCATTACTTCTGAGACTTTAGTCTCATCAGCGATTACGCCAACTAGACCTTTTTTAATCTCAGTTTCAGCCATTATTATTCATGTCCCTTTTTAGAAAACTTAAATATAGAGCTGTCAAATTCACTATATTTTTCATAATCAACTAGTTCATATAATCTTTTTCTAGTTTGCATTTTATCAATAACATTATTTTGATGACCGTCTTTAAATATGTTTCTTAAACCATCCTCAACATTTTTTAGTGCTAATCTTTGTGTTGTTACTGGATAAATAACTAAATTATATCCAAGGTTACTAAGTTCTTTTACAGAAAGTAATTTTGACTTTCCAAATTCAGTCATATTTGCAAGCAAATATGCTTTTGTAGCTTTTCTAATTTTCTCAAATTCTTTTTCATTTTTTAAAGCTTCAGGAAAAATCATATCTGCCCCGGCATCCACATAAGCCTTAACCCTTGAAATTGTTTTATCTAAACCCTCAGTAGCATTTGCATCCGTCCTTGCTATAATTAAAAAGTTTTTATCTTTCCTGGCTTTAACTGCTGATTTAATTTTTTTAATCATCTCACTTGTGCTGATAACATCTTTATTATCTAGGTGCCCACATCTTTTTGGATTAGTTTGGTCTTCAATGTGGCAGCCTGAAATTCCAAAATTTTCAAACGTTTCAATTGTTCGCGCACAATTCATAGGTCCGCCAAATCCAGTGTCAGCATCAACAATTGAGGGTAGATTTGTAACTCTAGCAATTTGTTCAGCTCTATAAGAAACTTCAGCTAAAGTTGTAAGACCAATATCAGGAATTCCCAAATCATTAGCCATAACAGCGCCAGAAACATAAACCCCTTCATAGCCAATTTCTTCAATTAATTTTGCAACTAAAGGATTATATGCTCCCGGAAAACGAATAAGTTTTTTTGTTTTTAATTTCTTTTGTAAATCAGCTCTTTTCTCTAAAGGTGTTCTTTTAACAAAATACATAATTAATTCAAAAATTTCATTTTAGATAATATTCCATTCATTTCAGTAAAGTCATTAATTAAATAATCATGATAAATACTAGTATGATCCTTTTCAGTATATCCCCCTTTTACAAGAATAAATTTCACTTTTGCTATTCTTGCTGTCTCAGCATCAGTTTCGCTATCGCCAATCATAATACTATCCTCTTTTTTTACATCTAAAATCTCTAATATATTTGTTAAATGTCTTGGATCTGGTTTTTTATATTCAAATGTATCAACACCTGCAATGTAATCAAAAAATTCAATAAGATTTATTTCTTTAAGAAGTTTTTTAGCCAAAGACTCCATTTTATTTGTGCAAATTGCAAAATTAATTTTTTGAGATTTTCCCCAAATAAGAAACTCATTAACTCCTTTGATAATTTGTGATTTTTTTGAGATATTCTCTCTATAATAATTAATAAATTCTTCGGTCATTTTTTTATGAATATTTTGATCGAAAATTTTTTCTTCTTTCTTTAAAGAGCTTAAAATCATATTAGCTGCGCCTCTACCGGCCAATTGACGAATATCTGTTAATGGCTTTTGATCATAGCCAAATTTTTTCATTACAAAATTATGGGCATCCATTAAATCTGGCGCAGAATCTACAAGTGTTCCATCAAGATCAAACACCATTGCTTTGTTCATAAATAATTGAAAAATTAGTAGTTAAAAGAAATAATTTGTGAGTTAAATTATCAAAATCATTCCTATAGTAACATTGTGCAAATAGCAATAAATCATAAAGTTGAATTAAAGTTATTTATAATTTCATTATGATTAAGTCTAAAAAATTATTACAAAATAAAATTCGCAAGTTAGCTATTAAAAAAGGAGTTAAATTAATTTCACCAGAATCAATTTATTTATCTCCAGATACTAAATTTGGAAAAAATGTTTTAATAGAACCCTATGTTGTTATTGGCGAAGGTGTGAAAATTGGAAATAATGTTAAAATTTTAAGTTTTTCTTATATAGAAAAAACAAAAATTGGAAATAATGTAATTATTGGACCGTTTGCAAGGTTAAGACCAGATACAATTTTAGAGGATAATTCAAGAATTGGAAATTTTGTCGAAATCAAAAAATCTAAAATTGGAAAAAATTCTAAAGTCAGCCATCTAAGCTATATAGGTGATTCAATTTTAGGAAAAAATGTTAATGTTGGCGCAGGAACAATTACTTGTAATTATGATGGTAAAAATAAATATAAGACTAAAATTTTAGATAATGCTTTTATAGGATCTAACACGTCTTTAGTTGCGCCGGTAAAAATTGGAAAGAATACAGTGATTGGTGCGGGTTCTACGATTACGAAAAATGTAAAAGATAATACCCTTGCCTTAAGTAGAGTTTCTCAAAGAGAATTAAAAAAAAGAAAAAATAAAAATAATTTATGTGCGGTATTATCGGTATTGCTAGTTATAAAGATATTTCAAAAGAAATTTTAGAATCTTTAAAAAAACTTGAATATCGAGGCTATGACTCTGCTGGCATTTCAACAATAAATAATGGAGAAATAGTAGAGAATAAGTGTGCTGGTAAAGTTTCTGACTTAGAAAAATTAATTAAAAAAACAACGCTATCAGGCAATATTGGAATTGGTCATGTTCGTTGGGCAACGCATGGAATTCCAAATCAAATAAATGCCCATCCACATTCCTCAGATGAGGTATCAGTTGTCCATAATGGTATTATCGAAAATTCATCAATTATTAAAAAAGAACTTATTGAAAAAGGCCATATTTTTAAATCCCAGACAGATACTGAGGTTATCACACATCTTATCACTGAAAATTTAAAAAAAATGAATTATTTAGATTCTGTATTTGAAACTTTAAAGAAATTAGAAGGTAGTTTTGCATTAGGAATTATTTTTAAAAAATTCAATAATTTAATTGTTGGAGCAAGAAGAGGAAGCCCACTCGCTGTTGGTTATAGAGATAAAGAGAAATATTTAGGTTCAGATTCTTATGCATTAAACACCATGACTAAAGAAGTTTCCTATCTCGATGATGGAGATGTATGTGTGCTAACAAAAGATAAAATTGATTTCTTTGATAAAAATAAGAAAAAGATTGAAAAAAAATCCATAAATTAGTTAATGAACAGGGAGGTTATAGCAAAGGAAATTTTAAAGATTTTATGTCCAAGGAAATTTCTGAGCAGCCAGAGGTTATTAAGAAATGTATTAATGAATATTTAGATAAAATAAGAAAAGAGATTAATATAGTCAATTTTCCTATTGATCCTAAGAAGATTTCAAAAATTAATTTAATAGCATGTGGAACAGCTTATCATGCTTGTATTATTGGAAAATATTGGTTCGAAGAATTTACTAATATTGATGTAAGTGTAGATGTTGCTTCAGAGTTTAGGTATAGAAATAACAAAATAAAAGAACATGAACTTTATATTTTTGTTTCTCAATCTGGCGAAACTGCAGACACTATTGCGGCACTAGATTTTTGTAAAAAAAGGGTGCAAAAACATGTGCAATTGTTAATGTTACTGAAAGCACCTTATCAAGATTATCAGATTTAGTTTTACCAATCCATGTTGGTCCAGAAGTTGGCGTTGCTTCAACAAAAGCTTTTATAGGCCAGATTTTAGTTCTTTTATTATTTATCTTAAAAATAGGAAGAATTAGAAATGAGATTAAGGATGATGAATATTTCAACATTATTAAAGATTTAGAAAATATTCACCTGAACGTAGCATCAATTTTGAATAATAAAAAATTTATTGAAGAACTTGCTGGAGATTTTTTAAATATTAAAGGTTCAATGTTTTTAGGCAGGGGGCTTTCCTACCCAATTGCGTTAGAAGGCGCTCTCAAATTCAAAGAATTAACTTATTTACATGCAGAAGGTTATCCGGCTGGCGAGATGAAGCACGGACCTTTAGCACTAGTTGAAAATGGAATGCCAGTCATTGTTATTGCTCCAAAAGATAGATTTTATGATAAAACAATTTCTAATATGCAGGAGGTTATAGCTCGAGGAGGAAAAATTTTGTTAATATCAGATCATACAGATGAAATTATAACTAGCGAAAATATTTGGTCAGTAATTAGAATTCCGCAAATCCATAAATTTCTTTCTCCTTTTTTAAGTACAATTCCTTTACAACTACTTGCTTATTATGTTGCTTTAAAAAAAGGTAACGACATAGATAAGCCAAGAAATTTAGCGAAATCTGTTACGGTAGAATAATTTATTCTTGTAGGCTTAGAACACTCTATATATATACTGTAGGTTGAATATGAAAAATTGGAAACCTAATTCTTGGAGAACGAAAACTGGAAAACATTTACCCGTTTATGAAAACGAAAATAAATTAAACGAGGTTTTGAAGGAAATTTCTAAATTTCCTCCACTTGTTTTTGCTGGAGAGTCTCGAACTCTTAAACAAATGCTTGGCGAAGTGAGTGAAGGAAAAGCTTTTTTATTCCAGGGAGGAGATTGTGCTGAGAGTTTTGAGGAATTTCATCCAGATAATATCAGAGATTTATTTAAAGTTATTTTGCAAGTTTCTTTAATACTTACAGTTTCATCACATTTACCAATAGTAAAAATAGGTAGAGTTGCGGGTCAATTCTCTAAACCAAGAAGTTCTTCTACAGAGATTATAAATGGAAAAGAGCTTCCTAGCTATTTAGGAGATAATATTAATGGCATGAAATTTGATGAGCAGTCTCGAAAGCCTGATCCTGCTAGACTATTAAAATCATACTCGCAGTCGGCTGCAACATTAAATCTATTAAGAGCATTTTCGCAAGGAGGATTTGCTGATTTAAGTAAAGTTCACCTATGGAATATGGATTTTGTAAATAAGAGTGCTGATAAAAAATTTAAAGATATTCAAAATAAAGTTATGGAAGCTTTAAATTTTATGCACGCTTGTGGGATTACTATTGAGCAAAACAGAAGATTAAGAACCGTTAATTTTTACACAAGTCACGAAGCTTTACATCTACCTTATGAAGAGGCAATGACGAGGATCGATTCAACAACAGGTGAACATCATGATACTTCAGCTCATTTTTTATGGATTGGAGACCGTACTAGACAAATAGATGGTGCCCATGTGGAGTTTTGCAAGGGAATTAAAAATCCAATAGGGATTAAATGTGGTCCAAGCTTAGATCCAAATGAATTAATTAAATTAATTGAAGTTTTAAATCCAGAGGATGAAGCTGGAAGAATAACTTTAATAGCTAGATTTGGTCATGATAAAGTAGAAAAATTTTTACCGAAACTTATTCAATCTGTAAAAAAATCGAATAAGAAAGTGATTTGGTCTTGTGACCCAATGCATGGTAATACTATTAAATCTACCACTGGATTTAAGACTAGACCATTTAAAGATATAATTTCAGAAGTTAAAAGCTTCTTTGATATTCATCAAGGAGAAGGAACTTACGCCGGGGGACTTCATATTGAAATGACAGGAAAAAATGTCACAGAATGTATTGGGGGTGCACAGAATATTACTGATAAAGATTTATCTAGCAGATACCATACGCATTGCGATCCAAGATTGAATGCAAATCAAGCTATTGAGTTAGCATTTCTTATTTCAGAGGAAATTAAGAAAAATTCTAAATATTCAATAAACTCAATTAGAAAAGCTTCTTAAAAATTATTTTTTATAATTTTTTTGCTTAAATCTAAAAAAAAGTAAAAATAATATAATGACATCAGCAGATAGAATTCAATTTATTAAAAACTGGATTAAAAACTATTGTAATTCAATGGAAAAGAAACCCGACTGTTTAGTTGTTGGGGTTTCCGGTGGAATTGACTCAGCGGTTGTAAGCACCATTTCAGCAATGACAGAAATGAGGGTTAAAGCTCTTTCGATGCCGATTAAACAATTAAAATTTCAAGATGATTTAAGCAAAGCTCATCTCAAATGGTTAAAGAGTAAATTTTCTAACGTAGATGAGGTGATTATAAACTTAGATGAAGTTTTTAATAATTTTGAAAGAGCTTTAAAAAATTTTAATAGTGAGCACGCTTTTGCAAATTCGCGAGCAAGGTTGCGAATGGCAACTTTATACCAAGTAGCAGGAGCAAATAATGGAATTGTTGTTGGCACAGGTAATAAAGTTGAAGATTTTGGAGTAGGTTTTTATACGAAATATGGCGATGGGGGTGTTGATATTTCTCCAATAGCAGATTGCTTAAAAACTCAAGTTTGGGATATGGGAAAAGAGCTAAAAATATTAGAGGATATTATTAATGCAGCACCAACGGATGGATTGTGGACGGACGGAAGAACTGATGAACGTCAATTGGGAATGTCATATGAGGATTTAGAAAAAGCTATGCTTAATCCAAAAGACAAAAATTATGAAAAATATTTAAGAATTAGAAAAAAAAATCTTCATAAGATGGACCTAATTCCAATTTGTAAATTTAATAACAGTGAATAGTTTAAAAATTTACAATACCTTTAGAAGAGAAAAAGAAGAGTTTATTCCTTTAAATAAAGACTCGGTTGGAATGTACGTCTGTGGTCCGACTGTTTATGACGAGCCTCATATTGGTAATGCTAGACCGTTAATTATTTTTGATCTTGTATTTAGAATTTTAATTAAAAATTTTGGAAAAAATAAAGTTAATTATATTAGAAATATTACTGATATTGATGACAAAATTATTCAAAGAGCAAGTGAATTAAAAATTGATATTAATGAACTTACAAAAAATGTCACAGATATTTTTTTTGACGATTGTAATTATTTAAATTGTTTAGCTCCAAATCACCAGCCCAAAGCAACTGAAAATATATCAGGCATGATTCAAATGGTTGAAAATTTAATAGCTAAAAAAATTGCATATATAAAAAATGGTAATGTTTATTTTAATGTAAACAAATTTGAAGACTATGGTAAACTTTCAAATAAAAATCCAAAAGAATTAATTTCTGGATCAAGAGTAGAAGTTTCAGAATTTAAAAATAATCCTTTAGACTTTGTCTTGTGGAAACCCTCAAAAGATAAAGAGCCTTCTTGGGATTCTCCTTGGGGAAAAGGAAGACCAGGCTGGCATATAGAATGCTCTGCGATGGCAAAGAAGTATCTAGGTGAAGAATTTGATCTACACTGCGGTGGATTAGATCTTATTTTTCCCCATCATGAAAATGAGATAGCTCAATCAATTTGTGCAAATGGCACTAATATCCTTGCAAAGTATTGGATGCACAACGGCTATTTGACTGTTGATGGAAAAAAGATGTCAAAATCTGATGGAAATTTCGTCACTATTAATAATTTAAAAAAAATTTTAACGGACAAATCGTCAGATTATCCATTTTAGGCACTCACTACAGACAACCTTTAGACTGGAATTTAAAAATTTTAGAAACAAACAAAAGAATATTAGAAAATTGGTATAGTTTTTATTCTCCTGAAAAAGAGGAAATTAGCGAGGAATTATTTAATATTTTATTGGATGATTTAAATACACCAAAATTTATAACAAGCATTCATAGTCTTTATAATAGAGCAAAAACTGGAGATGCTGCGGCTAAAAAAGATTTAAATTCTGCACTTAAATTTATTGGTTTATTTGATCAAAGTGAAGAGCAATTTAATAGCTTAAGAAAAAAATCGAATCTTGATGAAAGTGAGATTGAAAATCTAATAGAACAAAGAAATCTTGCCAGAAAAGATAAAGATTTTAAAAAAGCTGATAAAATTAGACTAGATCTTGAAAAGAATGGAATTTTAATTGAAGATCTTAATGATAAAACACATTGGAAATATAAATAATGAGTAAAGAAAAATTTACATATTCGACACCACTTTAAGAGATGGAGCGCAAACTCAAGGTGTAAATTTCTCAATGGATGAAAAAATAAAATTGCTGCCGCATTATCTAAACTAGGAGTTGATTATATTGAGGCAGGATGGCCTGGAGCAAATCCAACAGACACTAATTTTTTTAATAAACCTCCAAAATTATCTAATTCAACTTTAGTTGCGTTTGGTATGACTAAAAAATCTGGCAGGAGTGCTGAAAATGATCCAGGTTTATCTGCTATTATAAATTCAAATACTAAATCTGTTTGCATCGTCGGAAAAACATGGGATTTTCATGTAGATGTAGCTCTAGGAATTTCAAAAGAAGAAAATTTAGAAAATATTGTCGATACAACACAACATTTTGTAAAAAATAAAAGAGAATACATGTTTGATGCCGAACATTTTTTTGATGGATATAAAAATAATAAAAAATATGCATTAGAATGTATACGCTCAGCTTACGATAATGGAGCAAGATGGGTTATTTTATGTGACACAAATGGAGGAACTTTACCATTTGAAATTGAAGAAATAGTAAATGATGTTGCAAAAGTTATTCCTGGAAAAAATTTAGGCATCCATACCCATAACGATACAGAAAACGCAGTAGCAAATACTCTTGCAGCAATTAGATCGGGGGCTAGACAGGTTCAGGGAACCTTAAACGGTTTAGGAGAAAGATGTGGGAATGCAAATATTGTATCAATTATTCCAACTTTATTATTGAAAAAATATTTTAAAGATAAATTCGATATTTCAGTAGAGGAAAAAAAATTAAATATTTAACCGAATGTTCTAGATTATTAGATGAAATTTTAAATAGAAAACCTAATAATCATGCTGCTTATGTCGGCGCCTCTGCTTTTGCGCATAAAGGAGGTCTCCATGTTTCTGCTGTTGAGAAAAATCCGAAAACATATGAACATATTGTTCCAGAGTCTGTAGGCAATAAAAGAAACATTGTTATTTCAGATCAGTCAGGAAGATCTAATATTTTGTCAAGATTAGAAAAATTAAATATTAAGATAAATAAAGATGATCCTAAAGTTCAAAAATTGTTAGAGCAGGTTAAAGATAGAGAATTTATTGGATATGCTTATGATGGCGCTGATGCTTCATTTGAGTTGTTAACCCGAAGATTGTTAGGAGAAGTTCCTAATTATTTAAATATAAAAAAATACGAAGTAAAAGTTAGTAAAAGTAATGACAATGATCTTATTAATTCTTATGCAACGGTTATTTTACAAGTCGATAAAAAAGATATTATTTGCGAAGGATCAGGTAATGGGCCAGTCAATGCAATTGATAACGCAATTAGATCTAACGTAAATAAAATTGGAAAATATAGCGAGTATTTAAAAGATTTAAGGTTAGTAGATTATAAAGTTAGAATTTTGAATACGGGAACCAATGCTATTACCCGAGTATCTATTGAGAGCACCGACAATACAGGTGACATTTGGTTTACCATTGGAGTTTCGCCGAATATAATTGAAGCATCTTTTAGAGCGTTGATAGATAGTATTGATTACAAGTTGTACAAGGATAAGGCCCCTGCAAACTTGTAATGTTATCTAAAAATATTCATTTTATTTTAGTCAGACCTCAACTTGGAGAAAATATAGGAGCTGCTGCTAGATCACTAAAAAATTTTAATTTTGAAAATTTACGATTAGTTTCTCCTCGAGATAGTTGGCCAAATAAAAGCGCAACTTATACTGCAGTAGAAGCTAAAGATGTTGTTCATAAAGCAAAAGTTTTTCAAAATATTGATCAAGCAGTTGCAGATTTAGATTATGTTTTTGCAACCACATCAAGAAGTAGATCGGTAAATAAAAAGATTATAGATTTATCTAAAGCTATAAAGATTATAAAAAAACAAAGTATTCATAATAAAAAAACTGGAATTTTTTTTGGGCCAGAAGCTTCAGGATTAAGTAATGACGATCTTATTAATGCTAATTATTTAGTTAATATTCCAACAAGTAATAAATTTAAATCGTTAAATTTATCACATGCTGTGACTATTTTTGCTTTTGAATTATTTACTGCCTCAATAAAATTTGAACCTATTGTTAAGAATTTGTATAGAAGCGATGATGCAAAAAAGAAAGAAGTTAACGCTTTTTTAAACTTTTTAATATCTCATTTAGACAAGGTAGGTTTTTTGAAGCCAGCTGAAAAAAAACAACAAATGATTAGAAGTGTTAAAAATATTTTTCACCGAAGCTCTCTTTCTACGCAGGAAATTAGAACTTTATCAGGAGTTATTAGTTCTTTAATTAAGTTTAAAGAATGAGAGTAACATTGACTAAAAGAATAAGGGTTATTATAAGAAGGCACTTTAAAATATGACAAAAAGAATAAATTCTACTCATAAAGTTGATAGACGGCTTGGGGTAAATCTTTGGGGTAGACCAAAAAGTCCCTTTAACACTAGAGCCTATCGTCCAGGACAACACGGACAAAGAAACAAAGGCAAACCCTCGGATTACAATATTCAATTACAAGCTAAGCAAAAATTAAAAAGTTATTATGGCAATATAAGTGAAAGACAATTTAGAAATCTTTTTAGAAAAGCTTATAAAAAAAGGGGGATACAGGAGAAAATTTAGTTGGTTTATTAGAGAGAAGACTAGACGCTGTTATTTATAGAGCAAAATTTGCCATTACTGTTTTTGCTGCAAGACAAATGATTAATCATGGAAAAGTAAAAGTGAATGGAAAGAAAGTTAATATTTCAAGTTATTTAGTTTCTGAAAATGATGAAATAGAAATAAAAGACTCATTCAAACAATCAATTCCAATTATCGGAGCAACACAAAGCAAAGAGAGAGAAGTTCCAGAATATATTATTGCTGACCACAAAAAAATGACTGCAAAATTTAATAAAGTTCCAAAGTATGATCAGATCCCATATCCAGTGCAAATGGAACCTAAACTAGTTGTTGAATACTATTCCAGATAATTTTCTATTTTAGAAGTTTTTGCAATTCACCTTTTTCGTACATTTCTTTTGCAATATCACAGCCACCAATAAATTCTCCTTTAACGTAAAGTTGAGGAACAGTTGGCCAATTACTAAAATCTTTAATTCCTTGTCTTATTTCAGGATCAGCTAAAACATCAATACCATTAAATTTTACCTTAAGTTGTTTTAAAATATTAGTAACAGTCATTGAAAATCCACATTGCGGCATATCAGGAGTGCCCTTCATAAATAAAACTACATCATTTTTACTTATAATATCTTTTATTTTTTCATTAATGTTTGTCATTTTACATTTCTTCCGTTGTTAGTGCCAGTGCGTGTAATTCATTACCCATTTTTCCTTTAAGAGAAGCATATACCATTTGATGTTGTTGAACTCTAGTCTTACCTTTAAATTTTGAAGATCTAATTTTAGCTGCATAATGATTATCATCGCCAGCTAGATCTTTTATTTCGATTTCAGCATCTGGAAAACCTTCTTTTAATAATTTATGAATTTCTTCTTGTTTAATAGCCATAATTAATTTTTATTATAATTTTTAAACCAACTTTCATTTTTTGTCTTTAATTCTTTAACACTAATTTTTAAATTATTTTCTATTTCAAATATCTCACTTTGAGTTTTTCCAATAATATCTATTTTAATATTTTTATCATTTGCAATATTTTTCACTTTCTCTAAATTTTTCTTATTTATTTCAATTAAATATCTAGCCTGATCTTCAGAAAATAAATATTTAATTTTATCGATATTTGATCCTGATACTTTAATTTTGGCACCAATATTAGATGCCATACACATTTCAGCTAATGTAACTATTATTCCACCGTGAGAAATATCGTGAACTGCACTAACCATTTTTCCCTTGATTAAGTCGCTAATAAAAAGACCATTTTTTTTTCTTCTTTTAAATTGATCTGTGGAGGAGGACCGTCTTTATCCTCTAAAATATCATAAATTAATGCACTTTGACTTAGATGACCCGAGGTTTCTCCAATAATGGCAATAATGCTTTCTGTATTTTTGAAATTAAACGTCATCATATTATTAATATTTTTTAAAAGACCAACACCACCAATTGTTGGAGTTGGATAAATGGCAACACCATTTGTTTCGTTATATAAAGATACATTTCCAGATATCACTGGGTAATTTAAAGCCTCACAAGCTTCTTTCATTCCATTGATACTATCTACAAACTGACCCATGATTTCTTTTTTTTCAGGATTTCCAAAATTTAAACAATTAGTGATAGCAATAGGCTGAGCTCCAACTGAAATTAAATTTCTCCAAGTTTCACAAACAGCTTGCATCGCTCCAGACTTTGGATGAGCTTTGCAATATCTTGGCACACAATCAACCGTAGCAGCTATTCCTTTATTTTTTCCATGATAACGAACAATAGCAGAATCACCGCCTGGCTTTTGAATAGTGTCTGTCATTACCATATGATCATACTGTTCCCATACCCACGATTTATTTGAGTAATTATGATGAGATAAAATTTTAATTAATGAATCTTTAATATCTAATTTTTCAATTTCAGAGTCGTGATTAATTGTTTTTGGATAATTATAAGTTACATATTCTCTCTTATATTTAGGAGCATTATCACCTAATGAATGAATTGGAATACTACATACATTTTTTTTATTAAACTCAAGTTCAAGTTTTTTTGAATTTGTTAACTCTCCTATAATTGCAAAGTCTAATCCCCATTTTTCGAATATTTTTTGAGCCTCTTTTTCTTTTCCTTTTTTTAAAACCATTAACATTCGCTCCTGACTTTCAGAGAGCATAATTTCATAAGGCGTCATATTATTTTCTCTACAAGGAATTAAATTTAAATTAATTTTAATTCCGAGATCACCCTTTGAGGCCATTTCTATAGAGGAGGAGGTAAGACCAGCGGCACCCATATCTTGTATTGAGACAATAGATTTTTTTTGCATTAACTCTAAACAAGCTTCTAAGAGAAGTTTTTCAGTAAATGGGTCTCCAACTTGCACTGTTGGTTTTTTTGACTCGGAGTCTTCATCAAACTCAGCTGATGCCATCGTTGCACCATGGATTCCATCTCTACCTGTTTTTGAACCAACATAGACAACGGGGTTACCGATGCCGCTAGCAATTGAATAAAAAACCTTATCTTTTTTGGCAATACCAATATTCATGGCATTAACTAATATATTTCCGTTATAACATTCATCAAATTCAGTCTCACCTCCAACAGTTGGAACGCCTATACAATTTCCATATCCACCAATTCCAGAAACAACCCCATTTAATAAATATTTTGTTTTCTCATGACTAGGTGAGCCAAATCTTATAGAATTTAAATTAGCAACAGGTCTTGCACCCATTGTAAAAACATCTCTTAATATTCCACCTACACCAGTTGCTGCACCTTGATAAGGCTCGATATAAGAAGGGTGGTTGTGACTTTCAATTTTAAAAATTACAACATCTCCATCACCAAAATCAACAACTCCTGCATTTTCTCCAGGTCCTTGAATTACATATTTGTTTTTTGTTGGCAAAGTTTGTAGCCAAATTCTTGAGGATTTATAAGAACAGTGCTCATTCCACATGGCTGAAAAAATTCCAAGCTCTACTAAATTTGGATTTCTTCCCATTAATTTAATAATTTTATTATATTCTTCAGACGTTAGACCGTGTTTGATTGCGAGCTCTTGATTAACCTTTTGCATAATTATTTTAAAGATTTGAAAATCATTGATCCATCCATTCCACCTAACAATTTATCCGATGCTCTTTCCGGATGAGGCATAAGACCAAAAACATTTCCTTTTTTATTTATAATTCCAGCGATATTTTTAATTGAACCATTAGGATTACATTGTTCTGTAATATTTCCAGCAGTGTCACAGTACTGAAGTACAATTTGATTATTATCTTCCAGTTCGCTAATTAAATCTTTTTTTGCAAAATAATTTCCTTCGTTGTGTGCGATTGGAATTTCTAGAATAGAATTTCTGTAAGTTTTAGATGTAAAATTTGTTTTATTATTAGTTACTTTTACATTTATATTTTTACATATAAATTTAAGATTACTATTTCTTATTAAAACACCGGGCAAAAGTTGAGTTTCAACAAGAACCTGGAAACCATTACAAATACCCATTACCAACCCACCTTTTTTAGAGTGGGTTATAACTTCTTTCATAATTCTTGATTTGGAAGCGATACTTCCACATCTTAGATAATCTCCATATGAAAAACCACCGGGAAGAATAATAAGATCAGATTTTGGGAGTTTGGCATCTGCATGCCATACCATTGAGGTTTTTATCCCGAATTTTTCAAGAGCAATTTTTATATCACGATCGCAATTAGAGCCAGGGAAAACAATGACACTGGCCTTCATTCTTTAATAGCTTTTACTGAATAGTCCTCAATCGTCAGATTTGCTAAAAGTTTTTCGCACATATCTTTAGCTTTAGAAAGAGCAACTTTTTCATCTTTTTCTTTAACAATTATTTCAAAAGTTTTCCCTTGCCTTAAACTTTCAATATTTTTAAAGCCCATATTGGATAATGAACTTTTAATTGCAGAACCTTGAGGATCTAAAACATCCTTTTTAATGTAACAATGACTTGTAGTTTCAAACTTTTATTTTTTTTAATGCAGTTAAATTTTTTGAGATACCTGTTTTAATTTCTTTAATATTTGAACCTTCTGGCATGATTCCAAGTCTACGAGCAACTTCCTGATAAGCCTCAACCAATCCGCCAAGATCTCGTCTGAATCTATCTTTGTCTAATTTTCTCTCATCCTTTACATCCCATAATCGGCATGTATCTGGACTAATTTCATCAGCTAAAAAAATTTCAACTTCATCATTACTCCACTGTCTTCCAAATTCTAATTTGAAATCGACGAGCTTAATTCCAATTCCTCTAAATAAACCTACTAAAAAATCATTTATTCTTAAGGCCTGTTCAGAAATATGTATTAATTCATTTTGAGTTGCCCAATTCAATGCAAGAATATGTTCTTCATTAACTAATGGATCTCCAAGCTCATCATTTTTATAATAAAATTCTAAAATAGGCTTACTAAGATCTGTTCCTTCGCTAATTCCAAGTCTATTTGAAAAAGTTCCAGCGGCTATATTTCTAATGACAACTTCAATAGGAATAATCTCTAAAGATTTGATAAGCTGTTCACGCATGTTCAATCTTTTGATAAAATGTGTTTTAATTCCTATTTGATTTAGTTGGGATAATAGAAATTCTGAAATTCTATTATTTAAAACACCTTTGCCATCGATAATTGCTTTTTTTTATTATTAAAGGCCGTAGCATCGTCTTTGAAATATTGAATCAAAGTTCCTTTTTCAGGACCTTCATACAATATTTTAGCTTTTCCTTCGTATATTTGTTTTCCTTTAGCCATCAGCTTTTAAATACTCTTCCGTAGATAGTATTAATGTATCTCAAATGAGAATTCATGTTGAATAGTTTTTTAAGATCTTCTGTGGATAATTTAGATTTAATTTGTTTATCATTATTTAAATTATCAAAGAAACTCTCATTTGCTGACCATGTTTTCATAGCATTTTTTTGAACAACTTTATAAGCAAGTTCTCTGGTCATTCCTTTTTGTGTTAGTTTAAGCAAAACATTTTGAGAAAAATAAGTCCATTAAATTTTCCAAATTTTTTGCATATTTTTGGATAAACAACTAAATTTTTAATAATTCCACTAAGTCTAGACAAAATAAAATCCAAAGTAATCGTTGCATCTGGTCCGATATTCTTTCAACACTCGAGTGGCTAATATCTCTCTCATGCCATAAAACTACATTCTCTAAAGCTGGATAAGCATAACTTCTAATTAGTCTTGCAAG
>FUWD013430051.1_pt7 | contig 16924 bp, 21 predicted proteins | sample 1063281 | NCBI WGS metagenome assembly FUWD01 (sample SAMEA79048168, study PRJEB19326) | metagenome | biome: marine | reverse complement strand
AATGGAAAATTAGGATCTTGTTTGGCTTACTACAAAGAAAAAAAATGAGATTTGGTGAGTTTAAAAAAGCATTGAAAACCATTACACAACAAATGTTATCTAAACAGCTTAAAGAGTTAGAGGCTGATGGAATAGTTAATAGAAAAGTTATTCAAATAATGCCACCAAATGTTGAGTATTCACTTACAGAATTTGGCCTTTCGGTTATGCCAATATTAAAATCTTTTTCAGAGTGGAATAAAAGAAATACACGTACAATTTCAGTAAAATTAAATAAGAATTTTGAAGAAAATAGAATTAGATAACACCTAAGTTACAGCAATAATTACTGTATCTTTCATTTATTAAATGTGTATAAAGAAAATAGCGCTGAGTTAAGTTAAATTGCAGAGCGCTTTATAAATCCTGCTAAAGCGACGCTTTAACCACCGCTTTAGATAGGTGGTTTTTTTTTATCTTTTATAAAATTAAACCGGGCAGTTGAACCATATTGTGCGCCCTGCATTTCGCTTAAGCACTAAAAAGGAGAAAAGAGGCCTATGAACTTAACCCTCTTGTTAGAACGTTACCTTTTTTCTCCAGAAAACTTGGAGAAAAAAAATGAGCACAAATAGACTAAAAGAAAGATTAGATAATGGACCTGTTATATGTGCGGAAGGTTTTTTATTTGAAATAGAAAAACGTGGTTACATGGCATCTGGAGAATTTGTTCCAATGGTATCCCTTGATCATCCTGAGGTGCTAGAGAATTTGCATAGAGAATTTCAACATGCAGGTTCGGATATTGTTGAGGCTTTTACTTATAATGGACATAGAGAAAAAATGCGTGTTATTGGTAAAGAGGAACTTCTTGAGCCTTTAAATCGTGCAGCTTTAAAAATCGCAAAAAGGGTTGCACTAGATACACCTAATCGACACTTCAACCAAGGAAGTAGGCCTAATTTAATGGCAGGTAATATTTCAAACTCAAATATTTGGAAGCACAATGATAAAGAATCTCAAAAAGTAGTTGAATCTATGTTTTCTGAAATGATTGGATGGGCTGTTGAGGAAGGTGCGGACATGTTGATTGGTGAAACTTTCTATTATGCAGAAGAAGCATTTAAAGCATTAGAGATAATGAAGAAAACAGGCCTACCAACAGTTCTAACAATTTCTCCAATGGCTGAAAATAAAATGAGAGATGGAAAATCTGTAGTAGATACCTGCAAAGAGTTAGAGCAACTAGGCGCAGATGTGGTTGGTTTAAATTGTTTTAGAGGCCCTTCAACGATGCTTCCTTTTTTAAAGGAAATAAGAAAAGCAGTGAAGTGTCATGTAGGTGCTCTACCAATCCCGTATAGAACAAGCGAAGATTATCCAACATTCTTTAACTTACCAGACAGAAATAATTGTGAATGTCTATCTCCACATGGAAGAACATTTCCAACAGCACTAGATCCACATTTTTGCAATAGATATGAAATTGGACAATTTGCAAAAACAGTAAATGATTTAGGTATAAATTACCTGGGTGTCTGCTGTGGAGCTAATCCAATGTTAATTAGAGAGGTTGCTGAATCTGTAGGATTAAAAGTACCTGCAAGCAAATATAGAGAAAATATGGAAAATCATTTTATGTATGGAAAAAATAAAAGAATTCCTAAACATATGACTGATTATGGAGATAAGGCTTAGGTTTATTTAGATTCTATTTTGGGTAGCAGTTGTTTTAAATTTGTTATTTGTATTTTTGGTAAATAATCAAGATTATCAAAAATATTATTATTTCTGTTTACCCAAATAGAACTGTAACCATAATTTCCACCACCAGACACATCCCAAGTATTTGCACTTAAAAATGCAACTTCTTCTTTTTGTATTTTATATTTTTTAATTGGCATGTCATAAACTTTTGAATCTGGTTTATAAATTCCAACTTCTTCAATTGAAAAAATATTATCAAAGATATTTTCTAAATTATTACTTTTAACTAATTCATTAAGAAGAGCAGGTGTCCCATTAGAAAGAATTCCTAGTTTATAGTTTTTCTCTTTAAGTTTTTTTAAAACTTCTGGTACTTCTGAATAAGTAGAAAGTATTTTATAAAGGTCTAATAATTCATTTCTCATTAAAGGATCTATTTTAAAAGCTTTTATTGATTTATCTAAACTGTCTTCTGTGATTTGCCAAAAGTCTTTATGTCTATTCATTAAACTTCTAAGCCAAGTATATTCTAATTGAGTAGTTCGCCAGTAATTTGCAAAACCTTCCCACTTATCACCAATTTTATCTTTGCATTTTTCAGCTGCAGAATTGACATCAAATAAAGTGCCATATGCATCAAAAATTATTGCTTTAATATTTTTCATAAATTAATCTAACAATTATGAGTAATATTAGATTATTTATCAAAGAAAGTTTATCACTTAATTTAACTGCTAAACTTGATAAATCACAATCACATTATGTAAGTAAAGTAATGAGAGTTAAAGTGAGTGAAGTTTTCTCTTTATTTAATAGCAGTGGAGAGTGGGAAGCAAAAATTTTAAGTATATCAAAAAGTATTGTTGAATTTAATATTACAAAACAATTAAGACAAAAAGAAAATACTAAAGAATTGTGGTTAGCTTTTTCACCTATTAAATCAAATTATTTTAATTTTATGATTCAAAAAGCAACAGAGTTAGGAGTAACTAAATTCTTACCAATTATATTTGATAGAACGATAGTTAGAAAAATTAACAAAGAAAGATTAGAAAAAGTAATTATAGAAGCTGCAGAACAATCAAATAGGATTAATGTCCCATCTATTGAAGATCCTCAATCATTAAAAGATTTTTTAAGTAATGAAAAAATGGATTTAATATTTACAGATCTAAATTCTCAAAATAAAAAATTAGATTTAGGAAAATTAACTAGCAATCCAACTTGTGTTATTATTGGTCCTGAGGGTGATTTTTCAGAAGAAGAAAGAGGAGAGATTCTTACATTTAAGCACGTTCAGCCAATTAAAATAAATGAAAACATATTAAGATCTGAAACTGCTGTAATTTCAGCGTTATCAATTGTTAATTACGTAATTAATTGATATTTTGTCGCGAAAACTAAAGTTTAATTTTTTAAAAGACACTTTATATAGAGGTGTGAATAATGAAAAAATTTATATTTACAGCTTTAGCTACTATTTTTGCAACAAGTGCATTTGCCAATCAACCTAAAGAATGGCAATTAGGATTTCAAAATCCAGCCTCTGATGGAATGAGAGATATCGTTAGTTTTCACAACAATATTCTACTTCCAATAATTATTGCTATCACTGTCTTTGTTTTATTTCTTATGATTTATACCTGCATAAGATTTAGAGAATCAAAAAATCCGGTTCCATCAAAAACTACTCATAATGTTGCAGTAGAAGTTTTGTGGACATTAATTCCGTGTTTAATTTTAATCGTAATGGCGGTCCCATCATTTAAACTTTTATATAAGCAAGATACGATCCCAAAAGTTGATGTAACAATCAAAGCTACTGGTTATCAGTGGTACTGGGGATATGAATATCCTGACGAAAATATTATTTTTGAATCGTACATGATTAAAGAAGAAGAGTTAAAAGAAAATCAACCAAGACTACTAACTGTTGATAATGAAATCGTTGTTCCAGTTAATAAAGTTGTTAAAGTTTTAATTACTGCAAACGATGTGTTGCATGCTTGGGCGCTACCATCTTTTGGAGTTAAAAGAGATGCGGTACCAGGAAGAATAAATGAAACCTGGTTTAAAGCTGAAAAAGTAGGAACATATTATGGTCAATGCTCTGAGTTATGTGGAATACAACATGCCTTTATGCCGATCACAGTTAGAGTTGTGACAGATGAAGAATATGCACAATGGTTAGCAGAAGCTCAAATGAAATTTGCAAAAGAGCCAATTACAGAAAATGAATATAAAAAACTAGCGAGTAAATAAAAATGTATACACAAACAGCATCACACGACGATCACCATACACCAACAGGTTGGAAACGTTGGGCTTATTCAACTAACCATAAAGATATTGGAACAATGTATTTAATTTTTGCAATTTTTGCAGGAATTATTGGTACAGCTTTTTCAGTATTAATGAGAATTGAATTAATGCACCCTGGTGATGGAATTTTAGGTGGAAATTATCACTTATATAATGTGTTGGTTACTGGTCATGGTTTAATAATGATTTTCTTTATGGTGATGCCTGCAATGATTGGTGGATTTGGTAATTGGTTTGTACCCATCATGATTGGTGCACCTGATATGGCTTTTCCAAGAATGAATAATATTTCATTTTGGTTATTACCTGCTTCATTTATTTTATTACTACTTTCAATTTTTGTAGATGGCCCTCCAGGTCAACAAGGTGTTGGTGGAGGATGGACTTTATATCCACCTTTATCTTCTAAAGCTGGACAGCCTGGACCTGCAATGGATTTTGCTATTTTAAGTTTACACTTAGCTGGAGCTTCTTCAATTTTAGGAGCAGTTAACTTTATTACAACAATTTTGAATATGAGAACACCAGGTATGACTTTGCATAAAATGCCTTTATTTGCTTGGTCTGTTTTAGTTACAGCATTCTTATTGTTGTTATCACTACCAGTTTTAGCTGGAGCAATTACAATGCTTTTAACTGATAGAAATTTTGGAACAGCATTTTTTGATGCTCAAACAGGTGGAGATCCTGTTTTGTATCAGCATTTATTTTGGTTCTTTGGTCATCCAGAAGTTTATATTTTAATTTTTCCTGGCTTTGGAATGATAAGTCATATTGTTTCAACATTTTCTAAAAAACCTGTATTTGGATATTTAGGAATGGCTTACGCAATGGTTTCAATTGGAGTTGTAGGTTTTGTTGTTTGGGCTCACCACATGTATACAGTTGGTTTAAGCACTGATACTAAAGCCTATTTTATAGCAGCAACAATGATTATTGCAGTACCAACAGGTATTAAAATATTTTCATGGATTGCAACAATGTGGGGTGGATCAATTTCATTTAAAACTCCAATGTTGTGGGCGTTAGGCTTTATATTTTTATTTACAGTAGGTGGTGTAACAGGTGTTGTGCTTGCAAATGCAGGTGTTGATACTGCAATGCATGATACTTATTATGTGGTTGCACACTTTCATTATGTATTGTCTTTAGGAGCGGTATTCGCAATCTTTGCAGGATTTTATTACTGGTTTGGTAAAATGTCTGGTTACGAATATTCTGAAACTTTAGGAAAAATACATTTTTGGTTAACATTTATTGGAGTTAACCTGGTATTTTTTCCTCAACATTTTTTAGGTTTAGCTGGAATGCCAAGAAGATATGCTGACTACCCAGATGCTTTTGCTGGATGGAATTACGTTTCATCAGTTGGCTCATACATAGCAGTTGGTGGTTTATTAGTATTTTTTGTTAACTTAATTTATTCTTTTTCTAAGAAAAAAGCTGCAGCTCAAAACCCATGGGGTGAAGGTGCTACAACTTTAGAATGGACCATACCATCGCCACCAAATTTCCATACCTTTGATGAGTTGCCGAAGTTTGTGGATGATCAAGATACTGAAAAATCTAATACCCATTAAATTTTAAGAAAATTATTTTTAACAGATAAGATATTATTATGCTGACACCAGACAAAAAAACTAAAAAAAAAAACATCTTTACTGCGTTTGGAATAATAGCCTTCATGATATTTCTATTTTTTTTTACTCTCTATAATGTGGGAGTTTTTGACAGACAATTATGATCCAAAAAAAAACGCTTACTCCTATAATTTTAGCTGGAATCTTTTTTATCATGCTTGGCCTTTCATTTGCTGCGGTACCTTTATATGATATATTCTGTAGAGCGACTGGGTTTGGTGGAACTACTCAAATATCAAAAGAGGCACCAGATATAGTTTTAGATCAAAAAGTAAGTGTTCGCTTTGATACAAATGTAAACAAACTGCCCTGGAATTTTAAAGTAAAAAAAAATGTTATGGATGTGAACATAGGTCAAGTGAATCGAATCGAATTTCAAGTAGAGAATTATGGCGATGAAACAACTTATGGTGTGGCTGCTTTTAATGTATCTCCATCATCTTTTGGTAAGTATTACAGTAAATTAGGCTGTTTTTGCTTTGAAAAGCAAGCGTTGAAAGCAGGAGAAAAAGCAACATACATAATGACTTTTTATTTAGATCCAGAGATGGTAAATGATCCAAATACTAAAAATATTAAAGATGTAACTATGTCCTATACTTTCTTTTCATCAGATTACTATAACCAATCAAAATTATAAAAATGTCAGCAGAAAAAAAACATGATTATCATTTAGTAGATCCAAGTCCTTGGCCTATTTATGTATCATTTTCTAGCTTATTTTTAGCAATAGGGACTGTCTATTATTTGCATAGTGAAGTTTCTTGGGGAATGTACTTAGGTTTTGCTCTTTTATTTTATGGAGTATACATGTGGTTTAGGGATGTAATAATAGAGTCAGTTGATCATAATCACCATACTCCTGTTGTTAAAATTCACCTTAGATATGGAATGACCCTTTTTATCGCCTCCGAAGTAATGTTTTTTGTTGCGTGGTTTTGGGCTTATTTTAATGCAAGCTTATTTCCTGGAGAATTAATTGGAAGTGTGTGGCCTCCTAAAGATATAGTAACTTTTGACCCATGGGATATTCCACTTATTAATACATTAATTCTACTACTATCAGGAACTACAGTTACCTGGGCGCATCATGCCTTAGAAGAAGGTGATAGAGAAAGTTTTGTACAAGGCTTGGCAATGACAGTTGTTTTGGGTTTTAGCTTTTCTTTATTGCAGATTTATGAATATCATCATGCAAGTTTTGATTTTTCAGGAAATATATATGGTGCTGTATTTTATATGGCAACAGGTTTTCATGGGTTTCATGTTGTCGTAGGAACTATATTTTTAGCAGTATGCTGGTGGAGAGGTAAGACTGGTAAGTATAAAGAAGGAGAATTTTTTGGCTTCGAAGCAGCTGCGTGGTACTGGCATTTTGTTGATGTAGTCTGGTTATTTTTATTTGCTTCAATCTACATTTGGGGAAGTTAAGTTTTAACCTTTGAGACATAAATTTATATTTTCAATTTTTGTATTTCTTTTTATTTCAACATTTGTTGCTTTAGGAAGTTGGCAATTAGTTAGATTAAATTGGAAGCTAGAATTAATAAATCAAATAGAAAATTCATTAAAAAATGAACCAGTAAATCTATTAGACCACATACCCACAAACTATTTAAGAATTAAAACTACTGGAACTATAGATTTTGATAAACAGATTTATCTATATAATCTAAATGAAAAAGGACAACCAGGATTTGATATTGTTAGTCCAATAATTATTGAGAATAAAAACTTTTTATTAAATAGAGGCTGGATTCCTTTTAATGAAAAAGAAAATGATAAAATTAATATTTTAGCTTCTCCAAATATTACTGGAACACTGAAGAAGCAATTAAAAGCAAATAGGTTTAAACCAAAAAATAATATTCAAGATAACTATTGGTTTACTTTAAATAGAAAAGATATTTTTCAATATATGGGAAAAAATTTTTCTCCATTTGTTATCTATCTTGATAGCAATCTAGACATGCCTAAAGTAAAAACTATTACTGCAAAAATTTCAAATAATCATAAAAAGTATGCAATTACTTGGTTTTCATTAGCTTTTTCTATTCTTGTTTTTTATTTATATTTTAGAAGAAAAAATTACTAAATATTTTAAGTCTATAAATATTTTTTAATTACTTCGTATATATCATCTAATTTCTCATGATGACTAATTCGGTCAATATACTTTCCCTTATTTAATAAAAGTATAGAAGAACTATGATTGATTGAATAACCACCATCTGCTGTAAAAATTTTTTCGCTCAACACTCCCCATGATTTTGAAAGTGAAAATATTTTTTGAGAATCTCCAGTTATTCCATAAATTTTATTTTTGAATGCATCTAAATAATCTCTAATAACTTCAGGACTATCTTTTTCAGGATCAATACTTATAAAATATACTTTAAATCTTTCCCTCTCATCATTATTTAGTTTTTCTAAAACCTGATCTAGATTAGATAGCGTCATTGGACATATATCGGGACAATTTGTAAATCCAAAAAAAATTGCAGTTAACGGGCCTTGAAAAGAATTTTCTGTTATAGGTTTATTATTTACATCTTTTAAAACAAAGGATGAACCAGAATATGATGAAACTATATTTTCTTTCTTTTCTTGTATCGAAAATACAATAGGAAGCATAATAAACAAAAAAATTAATAAACACCCTCCTAGAATAGTTATTGAGGTCTTTAATTTCATAATTTAATAGTTATTATAATATATATTAAAATTATGTCTAAATTTTTAAAAAAAGTTTTTGGCACACTGGCTGATAAACCTTGGGAAAAAGAACAGATCATAACTGATAATTATCACCAAGGTAAAACTTTTGACATATCACTGCAGACATCAGCAGTTATAGTTATTTTTGGAGTAAGTACTGTTCTATTTACTTTGGTTGTTACTGGCTATCTTTATAGTATTCCCGTAAGTCAAGATACTGGATATTTGCTAAAACCAAATTTATTATGGTTAAATACTTTAATTCTATTAGCTGTAACTTATTTCTTTAATAAAATTACAAATGATCTCAAAAAAAATAATTATGAGAAGATTAAAATTAATTTACTTATAGTTGGTTTTTTAAGTTATTTGTTTTTATTTGGACAAATATTTTTTTGGTTTCAATTAATGAAAAGTGGAAATTATGTTTCTACAAATAACTATTTTTCATCTTTTTATATTTTTACAGCACTCCATGGGCTACATCTTTTAGGAGGATTATTTTTTTGGGGCAAAGTCTTTTCTAAAGTTAATAAACTAAGTAAAGAAGATACTATAAAAGAACAAAAAAGCATTGATGCCTTATCCCTTTATTGGACTTTTTTATTAATTGTTTGGATTGTATTTTTTTTAATTATGTATGTCTTTAATGATACTGTTATTGCTTGGTGCCAAGCGTTACTCAGTTAAATATTTTAAAGAAATAACATTAAAAAAGTTCCAACAATAATTATAAAAATTAATAAAATATTTACAGATCTTATGTATTTTTTTACCTCTGGTTTTTTTTCTTTCTTTGAAAAAACTCCTGCACCTAATGCAATTACAAGGTAAAAAAGAAATACTAAAACAAGTATAGTTATATAAATACCTAATTTTCCAAACATAATTTAACTCATTATAAGGCCTTATTTGCTCATTTATTAATATATTTTTCTATAGATTCTGTATTTGATTTCAATTAGTCTTATTCACGGAGAGAGACAAATATGCACCCGGGAATTATATTTTTAGGGGTAGTTGTTGGTTCAGTTTTGTTCCACATTTTTACTCCATGGTGGTGGACTGACATAGCTTCAAATTGGGGAGCAATGGATGATACAATTAATTTAACTTTTTGGATTGGTGGAGGAGTATTTATTTTAGTTTGTTTGTTCATGGTGTATTGCGTCTTTAAGTTTTCTTATAAAGAAGGCCGTAAAGTTGAATACAAACCAGAGGATCATAAACTAGAAAAAATATTAACTATTGCAACCACCGTAGGAGTTATTGCTCTTTTGGCACCAGGACTTATTGTTTATAATAATTATATTAATACCCCCAAAAATGCACTGCAAGTTGAAGTGAATGCTTGGCAATGGGGATGGCAGTATAGATTACCAGGTGAAGATGGAATATTAGGCACTGCTCATGTAGCAAAAATTAGTGACAATAATCCTTTTGGAATAAACCTGGATGACCCAAATGGAAAAGATGATATTTTAATTGAAGACGACGTGCTTCATCTAAAAACAAATAGACCCGTAAAAATTTTATTAAGATCATTAGATGTCTTACATAATTATTATGTTCCACAATTTAGAGCAAAAATGGATGCTATACCTGGGATAATTACTTATTATTGGTTTGAGCCAAATAAAATAGGGGAGTATGAAGTTTTATGTGCTGAATACTGTGGAGTGGGCCATTATGCCATGAGAGCAAAAGTTATAGTTGAAAGTGAAGATAATTATAAAAGTTGGATTAATGAACAAGAAACTTTTTCTGATTTAATTGCTAAGCAAGAAAATAATAAATTAAAAAAAATTCTCATTGTTAAAAATAATGATTAAATAATGTAAAGGAGAAATATGTCAGACGAATATAACCAGAAAAATGCACCTCTTGAAGCACAGTCTTCAGACACCATATCTGGCACTTCTGGCACTCCATCAAAAGATATTGATTACGTAAGACCTGCGGAGCTCCCAGAACAAGATCTATATCATGGTCATAGCTTTATTACTAAGTGGATTTTTTGTCAGGATGCAAAAATTATTGGAGTACAATATTTTCTTACTGCAGTGTTTACAGGAATTGTTGGTTTAGTACTTTCATGGTTAATGCGTTTACAGCTAGGTTATCCAGATCTGGTTCCATTCATTACTGCTGAACACTATTATCAGTTTGTAACTATGCATGGAATGATAATGGTAGTTTATTTTTTAACAGCATTATTTTTGGGAGGCTTTGGAAATTATTTAATTCCATTGATGGTTGGTGCAAGAGATATGGTTTTTCCATATGTAAACATGGTTAGTTTTTGGATGTTCTTTATTGCAGTTTGTGTTTTGATGGCTAGTTTTTTTGTTCCAGGTGGACCAACAGGAGCAGGGTGGACACTCTATCCTCCTCAAGCAATTTTACCAGGAACCCCAGGTTCAAACATGGGAATTATTTTGATGCTTGTTTCTTTATCTTTATTTGTAATTGGATTTACTATGGGTGGATTAAATTACATAATTACAATTTTACAAGCTCGTACTAGAGGAATGACTTTAATGAGAATGCCCCTAACAATATGGGGAATTTTTACAGCAACTGCTTTAGCGATGTTAGCATTTCCAGCACTGCTGGTTAGTTGTATTATGATGACTTTAGATAAGATGCTTGAAACTAGCTTCTTTATGCCAACAATTGTTCAAGCAGGAGAAGTATTAGATTATGGAGGAGGAAGTCCTGTTCTCTTCCAGCATTTGTTTTGGTTTTTTGGCCACCCTGAAGTTTATATTGTTGCTCTTCCTGCTTTTGGAATAGTTTCAGATTTAATATCGGTTCATGCTAGAAAAAATATTTTTGGATATAGAATGATGGTTTGGGCTATTGTTGGTATTGGTGGCTTAAGTTTCTTTGTTTGGGCTCATCACATGTATGTTAGTGGAATGAATCCATGGTTTGGGTTTTTCTTTGCAACAACTACACTCATTATTGCAGTGCCAACTGCATTAAAAGTTTATAACTGGATAATAACACTATTTCGAGCCAATATAAGAATGAACACTGTGATGCTTTTTTGTTTAGGCTTTATTGTTACTTTTGTAAATGGGGGAATTACTGGAATTTTTTTAGGCAACGTTGCTGTAGATATTCCACTATCTGATACTTATTTTGTGATAGCACACTTTCATATGGTGATGGGTATTGCCCCGCTTATGGTAATTATGGGAGCTGTTTATCATTGGTTTCCTTTAGTTACAGGAAGAATGTTAAGTGAAAAATTAGGTAAGTGGCACTTCTGGTTCACTTTTTTAGGAGCTTATTCTATTTATTTTCCCATGCACTATCTAGGTTTTATTGGGGTACCAAGAAGGTATTTTGAAATGTATGATAGCCCTTATGTAGCCTCTGCGACAGGGTTGAATGAATTTATAACTGTTGCTGCTCTAATTGTTGGCTTCTCACAGCTTATATTTATTTACAATATAGTATCAAGTTTGAGTATTGGAAAGCCAGCTGGAAAAAATCCCTGGAAAGCAAATTCTTTAGAGTGGTTAACTCCAGAAGTACCTCCAGCTCATGGTAATTGGGGAGAAAAATTACCAGTTATTCATAGATGGCCTTATGACTTTAATGTACCAGGAGCAAAAGAAGATTATATAACTCAAACAACCCCACCAAGTGAAGTTATAAGTGCGGAGGTTGAAAAAACATAATCAATTTATATGTCAGATAATTCATTAAACAATTTACCTGGAGGTTTTAAGGGCATGTCCCATGATATGGGATCAGATCAAACTGCGTTTAAAGGTGTTCAGTGGGGTAAAGTTATGATGTGGATTTTTTTATTAAGTGACACTTTTATATTTAGCTGTTTTTTAATTTCATACATGAAAGGAAGAACTTCTACTGTGGTGGATTGGCCAAATACAAGTGAGGTTTTCTCACTACATGTAGGTGGGGTACCTGTTCCATTGTTATTAATTGCAATTATGACATTTGTTTTAATCACAAGCAGTGGAACCATGGCACTTGCAGTTAAATATGGATATGAAAAAAATAGAAAAATGTGTGGTTGGCTGATATTAGCTACAGCCATAGGTGGCCTTACTTTTGTTGGCATGCAGATATTCGAATGGTCAAAATTAATACACGAAGGTGTTAGACCATGGGAAAATCCATTTGGAGCTAAACAATTTGGATCTTTCTTTTTTATGATCACAGGTTTTCATGGAACACATGTATCGATTGGGGTGATATTTTTATTTATTTATGCAAGAAAAGTTTTTAGAGGTGATTTTGATAATGGCAAAAGGGGTTTTTTTACAACTATGAAATCAGATTATGTTGCAATAGAAATTTTAGGTCTCTATTGGCATTTTGTAGATTTGGTATGGGTATTTATATTTGCTTTTTTTTACTTATGGTAAAATAAACTATGGATGAGATACAAAACAAAGAACAGTCTACTTCAACACACAAGATAGGAATTTATCTGTGGATTTGGGGGTTATTATTTGTACTTAGTTTTTTCTCTTACATGGTTGACTGGTTTGCATTTCAAGGGTTTTTAAGGTGGACTTTAATCTTAATATTTATGTTTCTTAAAGCTGGTTTAATAATGGCTTTCTTTATGCATCTATATTGGGAGCGATATGCCTTAGTTAATGTTCTTTTGTGGCCAATGACAGCAATAGCTGGTTTTATTATACTCATGGCGGCAGAAGCAAAATACACTGTTTTTACAAGATTATTATATTTTTTTATAGGAGGGTAATTTATATGACGGGTTATACTGTACTTGCTGGAGTGTTAATATTTTTTGTACTTTTTATTTATGCAACATGGTTTAGCACTCAATTAAAAATAGAAGCTCAAAAAGAAAAGAGTGCGTCAATTAAAATTAATCCTTATGACAATTTGCCTCTCAGTAGAAGATTTATTGATAAAAAAAATAAGCAAGTTGGATTTTTTGATTTAGGTAATCATATTTTAATTATTGGAATGGTGCTATCACTTATATTTATTTTAATAAATGTAGATTAAGTGTAGAATAGATTTATCCAATATGATTATAAAAAAAACTGCTCCACTAAATATAAATATTTATATTAAATCTTTATATTTGCTAATGAAGCCAAGAGTTATGTCTCTTGTTATATTTACATGTGCAGTCGGTCTTTTAACCTCTAATTCGAATATAAGCACTATTGATGCTATGATAGGTATAACTTTAGTTGCCCTAGGTGCAGGAGCTGCTGGATGTTTAAATATGTGGTACGAATCAGACTTAGATGCACTCATGACAAGAACATGTTTGAGACCAATTCCAACTGGTAAAATTAACCGAAAACAAGCTCTTACTTTTGGCATATCGTTGTCAGTTATTTCAGTTGGAGCATTAAATTATTTCACAAATTTTTTATCAGCATCTTTGTTATTTTTTACAATATTTTTTTATCTTTTTATTTACACAATATGGTTAAAAAGAAAAACACCTCAAAACATTGTCATAGGTGGAGCTGCAGGAGCATTACCGCCAGTTATAGGATGGACTATAGCCACCAATACAATTAGTTTAGAGCCACTAAGTTTATTTTTAATAATTTTCTTTTGGACGCCATCACACTTTTGGGCTTTGAGCCTATATAAAGCTGATGATTATAAAAAAGCTAAAATTCCGATGCTACCTTTAACCGATGGTATAGAAAAAACAAAGGTATACATTTTAATTTACTCTTTATTAATGTTGCCTGTTATTATTTTTCCATATTGGATTAATTTTTCAGGTTTAATCTACTTGTTACCAGCATTAATCCTTACAATTTATTATAATTTTATTTGTTTTGATTTATATCAATATAAAAAAAATAAATTTGACTTGAAGAAAGCCAAAAAAGTCTTTGGTTATTCAATTTTATATTTATTTTTAATCTTTGTATTATTTTTAATGGATAGCTTAATTTAAATATTGTGACAGAGTATTGTTTTAACTAATTATATTTCTTAAATCTAAATATTCATATTTTATCAATAAGCAAATTATTGTGAAAATAATAGTCGTAATAACAATGGAATAAAAAGCCTTTTTAAGAATTTTAGGATTTTCAGGTGCTCCAACCTCATTTGCTGGGATTAAAAATTTTCTTTTTCGATTAACATCTATTGGTAATATAGAAAAAAATACCACTAACTGAATAATTAGATACATTGTAATTAGTCCAATTGTACTCAATTTACCCCCCTATATCTTTGTTTATAAATGGTATATAATTAATTCTTAAGTTAAAAGATAATAAGTCATTATGTACAATTATATTCTTAACTAGTTTGTATTTGTAAGTTCATTTTTATTAGCCATTTTTTTATAATTAATATATTTTTATTTTAGAAAAAAATTATTACATGAAATACATAAGTACTAGAGACAACTCAAAAGAATACAGTTTTGAGGAAGTATTCATCAAGGGACTAGCTGATGATGGTGGTCTATTTATTCCAAGTGAAATAAAAAAATACAGTGCAGGAGAACTTAAATCCTTAAGTAGTTTAAGTTATCAAAACTTAGCAAAAAAAATAATCTACCCTTTTATTGGAGACTTTATGTCAAAAAATGAATTATCAGATATTGTTGATAAATCATATTCAGTATTCAGAAAAGATAACACAGTAGATTTAATTAAAGTAGGTGATGTGAAGCTTCTAGAGTTATTCCATGGCCCCACACTTGCTTTTAAAGATATAGCAATGCAGTTACTTGGGAATTTCTATGAATATTATTTAAAAAAAACTAATAAAAATATAAACGTTATCGTTGCAACATCTGGAGACACAGGTGCTGCAGCAATAGATGCGATTAAAGGGAAAAAGAATATGAATATATTTGTTCTTCACCCACACAACAAAGTTTCATTAGTTCAAAGAAAACTAATGTCGACTGTTAAAGAAAAAAATGTCTTTAATATAGCAATAGAAGGTAACTTTGATGATTGTCAAAACTTAGTTAAATCAATGTTTGCAGATAAAGAGTTTTCTAACTCAATTAATATGTCTGGAGTTAACTCGATAAATTGGGCAAGAATTATTGCACAATCAGTCTATTATTTTTATACATATTTCCAGATTAAAGATGATAGGCCAATTAATTTTTCAGTACCTACGGGAAATTTTGGCGATGTATATGCTGGGTACCTATCCAAAAAAATGGGTTTACCAATCAATAAACTTATCGTTGCAACAAATCAGAATGATATTTTACACAGAGCAATTTCTAGTGGAAAATATGAAGCAGAAGCAGTTTTAGAAACAAATTCACCAAGTATGGATATTCAAATTGCGAGTAATTTTGAAAGATTAATTTATGATTTGAATGACTTTGATGATCATGAAACACAAAAAGTTATGAGTGGAATTAAAGAAGAGGGCAAATATATTATCCCAGCAGATAAGATGAAAAAAATTGATAGAGACTTTTTATCAGCAAGTATAAATGAGAATGAGGTTTTAGACATTATTAAGGAGGTTCATACTATGCATAACATTGTATTAGATCCTCATAGTGCAATAGGTTTTGGAGCTTTAAAAAAAGTTAATATAGAGGGTAACAATATTGTTTTAGCAACAGCACACCCATGTAAGTTTCCAGAGGCTATAGATAAATCAATTGGTACTAAACCAAGCTTACCTGAAGAATTAAAGTATGTGATGGATGAAAAAGAAAACTACGATATTATTGCTAACAACCTAAGTAAAACTAAACAATATATTAAGGAAAAAATACTATGAAATTAAAAGAAAATGACAAGATACCTAATTCTGAGTTTTTTATTATGGAAAATGGAACCCCAATTAAAAAAGATACTTTAGAATTTTTTAAAGATAAGAGGATAGTTTTATTTGGTTTACCTGGTGCTTATACATCGGTTTGTTCAGCCAAACATTTACCTGGATACGTTGATAATTATGAAAAATATAAGGCAAAAGGTGTAGATTTAATAGTCTGTATCTCAGTAAATGATCCATTTGTAATGGAAGCTTGGGGCAAAAGCCAAAATGTTGGAGATAAAGTTTTAATGATGGCAGATCCATTTTTGAGTTTTACGAAAGCAATAGGTGCTGATGTTGATAAAAGTGCTAGAGGGCTAGGGATGAGATCAAACAGATACACAATGTTGATTGACAATCTTAAAGTAATTAAATTACAAGAAGAAGAAGATGCTGGTGCATGTGAAGTTTCGGCTGCCCAAAATTTTTTAAATTTAGTTTAATTCGGCAGCTTGTTTAGCTAATAAATCAACTTCTTCATTTAGAATATTGCCAGCATGAGCCTTAACCCATATCCATTTAATTTTATGAGATTGATTTAATTCATAAAGCTGAGTCCAAAGTTCTTTGTTTTTTACTGGTTCCTTTTTAGAAGTTAACCAATTGTTTTTAATCCATTTATGCACCCAATCAGTAATACCTAATTTCACATATTGGGAGTCTGTATAAATTTCAATAGGTTGCTGTTCTTTTATTTCCTGAAGCGCTTTAATTGGAGCCATTAGCTCCATTTTATTATTAGTTGTGTCTTTAACGCT
>FUWD013429734.1_pt2 | contig 16942 bp, 12 predicted proteins | sample 1063281 | NCBI WGS metagenome assembly FUWD01 (sample SAMEA79048168, study PRJEB19326) | metagenome | biome: marine | reverse complement strand
AACGTAATTAAGCAAACGAGTGAGGTGTTGACGTTAGTAGCTACTGTTAATACTTTCGGTAATTACGAAAATTGTACTACAATTCTAAGTTCTTCAATCATGGACAAAGATTCAAGTAATGATCAGAGTTGTATAACACCAACTCCAACAGGTTTAATTGATTTAGAATTAACAAAGACAGTTAGTAGTAATAATCCTAATGCTTTAGATGAAATTGAATTTACGATTCAAATTACAAACAAAGGACCAAGTTCAGCAACGGGTATTCAAATATTAGATCTTATTCCTAACGGCTATAATTTCGTTTCTTTCAGTTCTACAGCAGGAGACTACAACGAAACTAATGGTATATGGAATTTAGGATCTGCCTTAGGTGTAGGAGATTATGAATCTTTATCAATTACCGTGAATGTTTCGCCAACAGGAGATTGGAAAAATACTGCTCAAGTTCAATCTGCTAACGAAATGGACAGTGATTCTATGCCAGGAAATAATAATCCTAATGAAGATGATCAAGACTCTGTTGAAGTAAATGTAAATATAAAAGCTTTTGCACCTGAAGAATTTACACCCAATGGAGACGGAATAAATGATACGTTCATTATTCAAAATTTACATGTATTGTATCCAAATTATAGAATGGTAATTGTTAACAGATGGGGAAGCCAAGTATACGAATACAAACACAACGGAAAACCAAACCAAGAGCCTGAATGGTGGGATGGATTTTCTCGAGGTAAAATGAATGTTGGAAATAGCGTTTTACCTGACGGGACATATTTCTATTCTATAGAATTTAAAGAAGGAAATCGCAAGCCAGTCACAGGATGGGTTTATTTAAGAAAATAATATGCTAATTGATTTATAATTAAATGAATAAGATAAAATTTATAGTACTACTTTTTTTAATTGCAGAGTTAAATAGTTTTGCTCAACAAAACTCACAATACACACAATATATGTATAATATGTCTGTAATAAATCCTGCATATTCTGGATCTTCAGGAATTCCTGTTGTTAGAGTTGCAGGAAGGACTCAATGGGTTAATATACTAGGAGCTCCGAGGACAGCATCATTTAGTATTGATGCCCCTGTAGGAAGATCCGTAGGTTTAGGCTTTTCAGTAATTCACGATAGAGTGGGGCCTATTAGAGAAAATATTGTTACTGGTGATTTCTCATATACTATTTTTACAAGTGATGAAGGAAGACTAGCTTTTGGTTTAAAAGGAGGTTTTAGATCTTTTGATATAGGGACTTTGACAACAATTGATCCTGACCCTATAAATGTCCCTATTAATAGAATTTCTGCTGTTGTTGGCGCAGGAGTTTTTTATTATACGGATAAATTTTATGCTGGATTTTCTTCACCAAATTTATTAAAAACAAAATATGATGATCGTGATGTAGCTGTTATTACAGATGCAAATGATAGCGCTCCATTTTATTTAACTTCAGGCTATGTATTTGATATTACAGATGATATAAAACTAAAACCATCAACGATGTTTAAAATGGCCGCTGGCTCACCATTATCAATTGATTTATCAACAAATCTATTAATTAATAATAATTTAGAATTCGGACTATCGTATAGATTTGATGACTCTATGGCTGCTATGATTGGAATTCAAGCCAGTCAAAAAATACGTTTCGGTTATGCTTTTGAATATTCTACAAGTAATTTTGGTAGATTTAATTCTGGTACTCACGAGTTATTGTTAATTTATAAATTTAATAGGCGAGACATGAAAAGTCCGCGATTTTTTTAATATCATAATCTATGTTTAAAAATTTTAGTTTCTTATTTTTAGTTGTTTTTATATTCATTAAATCTACTAATGCTCAAGAACAAAGATATTTCGTGAAAAATTTAAACTTGAATTCAAAATATCAAGATTTTGATCTAGTTAAATATTCAGATTCAATAGTTATTTTTTCTTCCACTAGAAAACAAAAATCTATAAAACAACCTAAATGGATTGGCAATAACCAACCTTATTTAGAACTATACTCTACAAAAATAAATAAAGATGGTTCTTTTACATCAATCGAAAAGTTCTCCAAAACAATTAATACAAAATTTCATGATGCAGATATTGCATTTTCCAAAGATTTGAAAACTATTTATTTTTCTAGAAGTAATTATTTTAATAAAAAGTATACAAAAGATACTTTAGGAAGAAATTTAATTCAATTATATAAAGCAAGAAAAGGTGAAAATGGACAATGGTTTGAGAAAGAAATGCCTTTTAATAGTAAAGATTATCAAACCGGTCATCCCACATTAAATGATGACGATACCAAGTTGTATTTTGTTTCCGATATGCCAGGTGGCTATGGGAAAACAGATGTTTATGCAGTAGATATTCATTTAGATGGAACCTACAGCACCCCCAAAAATTTAGGACCAAAAATAAATACCAAAGGAAGAGAAATGTTTCCTGTTATTTTGAAAAATGATTATTTATACTTTTCTAGTGATGGATATATTGATGGTCAAGGAGGTTTAGATATTTTTTCAGTAAAGTTAAATGAGGGAATGCCTGAAGAAGACGCATACAATTTACCCAGGCCTATTAATAGCTATAGTGATGATTTCTCAATCTCGTTCAACAAAAATAAAAACAGTGGATACTTATCATCCAATAGGCCAGGTGGAAAAGGAGATGATGATATATATTCATTTCAATCTATTTGTGAGCAGTATATTAAAGGAATTACCTACGAAGATGTTAGAAGTTTAGACTCTATAAAAGCAATGGAATTTTATTATCACGATGATATGAAAAGAATCCGCGACTCTATAAGTGGTGCTCCATCAAAAAGTGTTGTTTCTATAGAGAACAACAAGATTATCGAGATGGCTTCTCAAACTGCTATAGACAGTATATTTAATTCTTCGGGAGGAATTAAAATCTTACCAAATACTAAAGTATTATTGTCAGATGTTAATGATCAAAAAATAGACAGTACTATTAGCAATGAAAAAGGAGAATATTTTTTTATGATCAATTGCTTAGATTCTTTAAAACTTACAGCAAAAAAAATAAATTACACTACAGAAACATTTCAAGTAAGTTCTACAGTACAAAATACAGATACCATTTTTGTCGATTTTCGTTTAAAAGAAAAAGATATCTTGATGAAAGGCAGTCAACAAGTTTTAAATATAGACCCTTTTTATTTTGACTTCGACAGATCTGATGTTTCTACGCAATCTGTTATAGGCGTTCTTACCATAATAAATATTTTACGAAAATATCCTAGCTTACATATCGAGATTAATTCTCATACTGATAGCAGAGGTAAAGAGGAATACAATATCAAATTATCAAATCGTAGATCTGCAGTAATGAAGCAATGGATAGTAGCCAGAGGAATTGATGAAGCCAGAATCACTACCAATGGATATGGCGAATCAAAACTTATGAATGATTGTACGGATGGAGTAAAATGTGCAGAGGAAGAACATGCTAAAAACAGAAGAAGTGAGTTCTTGATAACAAAATTTAATAATAAACAATAACTAGTTTGCAATTAAACTTCAGTATCAACTTTTTTTAAAATAAGAACCTCTCAACTCTAGAGGTTTTTACTGTTTTGCATAAAATTCAATCAAATTTACATGCAACTTCCAAAAAAGATAGGGGTATTATTAGGCATACTATTATCTTAATTATAGTAAATCTTATTTCCTTTTTTCTTCAGAAAAAGGAGATGCAGTAATTGCAGTTGCACTTTGGATGGTTATTTGATGGATAACTGAAACGGTACATATGGTAGTCACATCTTTGTTACCGCTCCTATTGTTCTCACTCTAACAAGTAATGGAAATTATTCTTTGGTGGCTTTGGCTTTAGAAAAAGTGAATTTGTATAGAAGAATTGCTTTAAATATTGTGAACATCAATAGCAACGCTCCATAAAAAGTAGTTTTAGGTTTTATGCTAGCAACAGTTTTTATGAGTACGTGGATTAGCAATACAGCGTCTGCAGTAGTAATTTTACCCATTGCAATATCTGTGATAAAACTTTTAATAGACGCCAAAGACGATTTTTTGTTTAGGTATTGAATTATTTTGTATATTATAGGTAAAACACTATTATGCAACATTATAGAGATAGTAAAGTTTTAGAAAATCTTTTGTTTCCGTTGATTCTATTAATGATTTTAGGAGTGGTTTTAGTATTGATATACTTTATCGTTACTTCTTTTTTAAACAGTCCTTATTTACAAGGCCCTCCTATTATCTAATAATGTTCACTAAAAACTTGGAGAAAAATCTTTAGAAACAAATATCTAAACCATAGGCATATCCTCTTCCTTCAATTAAGGGAGTTCTAAACCACGTAAGTAGGTTAAACTAACATTTCTTATATTTATGTAAACTAAATTATTATGAAAAAACTTCTTATCCTTTTAGTTATCTTTTTTGGACACAGTTGCTCGCCAACTCTTTTCACCTCGCCAAAAACTATCAACTTGCCTTTATATTCTAAAAGTAATAATGCTAAGGAATTAATTCGGGCAAAGTATGGCGACCCTTCAAAGATTGAAAATCAAGTAAAACAAGAAATATGGATTTATAATTATAGCAGTTCAATAAAAAGTAATAGAACTGTCATTTTTGATAATAACGGCAAAATCATTAAGAACAAGAAACACTACAAGAGGTTTCATATGATAACAGGATTAAATAGATATTCATATATTGTTCTTGGCGCTGTAGTTGCTTTGCTTTTAATTTTCCCACCTTTTCCTGCGCTGCTTTAAAAAGCTATTTAATAATACATTCGTATTAAACTATAGGCATACCTTCCTTCTTCAATATAGCTATTTCTAAACCTCGTAAGTAGGTTAAACTTACATTTATAGAAGAATGATTTGGTTAACTAATAATTGACCACCAAATTATACACTACTTCATTAGAAATGGTATGGTGCGGACTTCTAAAAGGGCGCTGATAAAGTAGCCTTGCATTTTTGGTATACTAACCACAGAATAAATTTTCGTGGTCTCTAAGGCCTCATGCAAGGTCATTGGTGGTGAAAAAACTATAAAAAATAATTAAAGATAAAAGTCTTTTCATAGAACACAAAAATATAGAACTTTACCCTAACCAGCCCTCTCTATCTAAACTTTTGTATTGAATATCTTCTACTATTTGTGTTGGAAAAATATATTCTTATACGTGTTTTCTTCGCAAACTGTATGTATGACTATGTTTTTCAAAAAATATTAATTTTTAGTATGCTTTAATGATTAATCTTTTTTATGGTTTATGAATTTTTAAAAACCACAAAGAACCTATTTGCTAAAACAAATTCTTTTTAGTGATTGTACAATTTATAATTTAATCACAATCAATTATAAATGTAAAAGATTCAGCCCCTAATTCTAGATTAAATGCTGCGGTGGCTAGATTTAAATCACAGGTCGTTATATCCCAATCACCTGCAATTTGAGTTAATGCAGTTGCAGTATCAAAGTTTAAGCGAACAAATGATCCTGTCCCATTATTGTAATCAGCAGCTAACCACGTACCTTCTTGAGAAGTATTATCTGAAGTGTTTTCTGCCGTAAATGTTCCATCATCTCTAAAAGAAAAGCTGTAATCAGAATAATCTGTACTACTATGATTTGTAATATTCCATTTACATTGTGCTAAAAAGCCACTTGTATAGTCTCCAGGGCAAACATCATTTGCCTGTTGTGGAGCAACATTAATATTTACTTCAAAGATTTCATTATAAATCTGATTGATATAATTAGTTTCTGCTCTTACATACAATGTTTGAGGGTTTGATGTGTTCGTGTAAGGGAATACAATATTGTTTACGTTGGCTTCTGCATCAGATTGAGTTTCAAAATAGGTTAAATCATATTCTATCCCATTACAATCTAAATCAATTTCTATAGCGAATGACGTAATACCGTCGTTAGGATTTTCATCAGAATCAATAATATTAATATCTAATTGAAATAAACCATATACACAGGCAAATAAATTATCAATACCGCCACAACTAATTTCAGTAGTCAAAGCATCAACTAGTTCTTGGTTGTTAAACACAGTAATAGTTTCACCCTCTGAATTAACTAAACTTATGGGATAGTTTAATGCGATAAAAGAGCCATCAAAATCAGGGCTATCAATAGAACTTAGGAGATCGTTAAGTTCTTCATCGTTGTTTACAGATTCATTTCTTAATACTTGATTATTTGAATCGTAAATAGAAAATGACAATGGATACACAAAATTGATACATTCTATAGTATCATCTGTTGAGGTCTTACTTAACGCATCAAAAATAATTGAATTTGAAGTAATGTTTTGTTCCGAATCTGGAGTTTCTGTTATTATTGTTTGTTCTTCTTGACAAGATGCAAATGCAATAAATAAAATAAATAGGGTTTTTTGCAGTAAATTTTTCATAATAAATATATTTTGTTTGTATCTATAACAAACGAAGTTTAAAAAGTCCTACCTAAAGTAACACTTTTTTTTTAAGCCAACCATCCTTCTCTGTCTAAACTCCTATATTGTATTGCTTCAGCAATATGATCTGGAGAAATATCTGTAACATTTGCCAAATCTGCAATGGTTCTAGATACTTTTAAAATTCTGTCGTACGCCCTCGCAGATAGATTTAATTTTTCCATAGCCGTCTTTAAAAGTGTTTTACTTTCTTCGGATAATTTACAGAATTTACGAATCTGCTTTACATTCATTTGTGCATTGTAATGCACGTTTTCAAATACTATAAAACGTTCTGATTGTATTTCTCTTGAAGCAGTTACACGTTTTCTAATTGCTGCACTAGATTCTCCTTTACGTTCTTCAGATAACTTTTCAAAAGGAACAGGAGTTACTTCTATATGAATGTCTATTCTATCTAATAATGGCCCAGAAATCTTACTTAAATAGCGTTGCATTTCTTGCGGTGAAGAAGTCATTGGAGAATTTGGGTCGTTAAAAAAACCACTCGGACTTGGATTCATGCTTGCAACTAACATAAAACTACAGGGGTATGTTACTGTAAATTTCGCTCTAGAAATAGTTACGTCTCTATCCTCTAAAGGTTGGCGCATTACCTCTAAAACGTCTCTCTTAAATTCTGGCAATTCATCTAAAAATAAAACACCATTATGAGACAGTGATATTTCTCCTGGTCTTGGGTATTGTCCTCCACCGACCAAAGCAACATTAGAAATGGTATGATGCGGACTTCTAAAAGGACGCTGATAAAGTAGGCCTGCATTTTTGGTGTTGCCAACCACAGAATGAATTTTCGTGGTCTCTAGCGCTTCATGCAAAGTCATTGGAGGTAAAATACTTGGCAATCTTTTTGCCAACATTGTTTTCCCAGAACCTGGAGGACCAATTAAAATAATATTATGTCCGCCAGCAGCAGCAATTTCCATGCAGCGTTTGATAGATTCTTGTCCTTTTACGTCAGAAAAATCGAATTCAGGAAAATCTATGTTTTTATAAAATTCTGCACGCGTATCAACTACAGTAGGTTTAATTTTTTGATCCCCATTAAAATGATTGATAACCTCTAAGATATTATCAACACCTAAAATTTCTATATTATCTACAATTGCCGCTTCTTTTGCATTCGCTTTTGGTAGAATTAAATATTTAAAACCCTCTTCTCTTGCTTTTATAGCAATTGGTAAAGCACCCCTTATGGGTTGTAAACCTCCATCTAAAGAAAGCTCACCCATAATAACATACTGGTTAATATCTTCTGATTGTATTTGACTAGAGGCAGCAAGAATGCCGACAGCTAAAGTTAAATCATAAGCAGCACCTTCTTTGCGAATATCAGCAGGCGCCATATTTATAATAATTTTCTTCCCTGGGAGTTTGAATTTATTATTACTTAGCGCCGCAGAAATCCGATACGAACTTTCACGAACAGCATTGTCAGGTAGACCCACTAAATGATACCCAATTCCTTTGTCGATATTTACTTCGACAGTAATGGTCGTGGCTTCAATACCGAAAACGGCTGAACCATAAACTTTTACTAGCATATTTTTTTCTTTAAAAGTAATAAATATTACCGAACAAAAAAGTACCAGCAAAGCTTGATTGCATTAAAATTGATTCTTTTTTTTACATTAGGTAACTTATATCAGATAATATATTAATGAATCATTTATTACTTTTTTAAATCATTTATTACAATAGTTCTATTTGGTTTTTTTGGTATATTCGTTGAATAGCTTCATTTCATGAATTTAGACCATTCCCAATTATTAATAGATGTTCAAAAAAAATCTAATATTATTGTAAATAATGTTGGAGATATTAAATATTTAAAGGAAGCTATAGAATCTTTTAATAATTTAAAAATTGGGTATAATACACTTCGTCGTTTGTTTGGTTTTTTAAACAAGACAAAACCTAGTTTATCGACATTAAATACGCTTGCAAATTATTTAGAATTCAGGTCATTTACAAACTACTTAAAAGATAATTTGAATTTTGATGAGTGGTATTTTCAGCAACAATTACTTTTAATACAGCAAACTGATGATTTAAATGAAGAGGGAATCCAGACAATAAATACAGGAATACTATATAATAAAAATATTATTTTTGTAGCTTATTTTATATCGAATTTAATTCAGAAAAATAATTTAAATACTTTAAATAAGCTTTTTGAAAAGATAGAATTAAGCAAACCTAAATTTAGCGAGTTACTCAAGTTTGCAACTATTATAACGCATAGTTTTTATAGTTTAAATGAAAAAAGGGCACTAACTATTTATAGTGATTTAATAAAGCACGAAAGTTTTAGAAACACTGTACCTCTATTATATATTGATTATTCTCATTTAAGAGGTATTTACTTTAAAGTATTAATGTTAATTAAAAAGCAATCTCCTGTCAAATCAGATTTGTTTTTTGTGGCATTAATGGAATTTTATAGACAGTTCTATACAGAGGGTATTTGTGAAAATCAAGATATTAAAAGACCTGAAACTTTTAGCACCTTTAATCCGGTTTTAAAAGGAAGGTTCTACAGTTATAAAATTATCCTATCTAGTGCTGTTGATAGCTCGTTAAAAAAAGAATTATTTAAAGAATGCCGCACAACAAAGGTTTCTTGGTTTTTAGAAGAAGTAATACCTGCATTGCTGATAAAAGAAGAATATAAAATACTTACCAAATTATCAGACAAGTTCTATGAACAAATTTTTGAATCGGATTATTGGTCTGATAATACCGTGAGTTCTATATATTTAATAGCATTAGCTAATATAAATTGGTATGCTAATAATATTTCTATGGCAAAAGGAAATTTAGAATTGGTAGTTTTAGATAAGATTGAATTAGGTTATTATGATTATGTAGCATTGTTTTATTACCAAACTAAAATAAAAATAAGTCATTTAGAAGGTGACGAGATTACAAATACTGCATCATTTTTAATTTTAGAAAAACTGGTTCTAAAAACTGGCTTCATTAAGTTTTTAGAAATTTCAAAAAAACACCTTTTAAATTAAATAGTATTATATGATTTTTATTATGCTATCTGTTTTACTATTTTCTTACAATAATGTATTGTGGAAAAAAAACTTAAAAGCTACCTCTATTCCTTTTTTAGTGGCTTATCGTGCTTTTTTTACAAGCACAATTTCAATAGGAATTTTATTATTTTTTTTTACAATAGAGAATGTTTCTATTTCAGATTTTATTAAAATTACTACGGGTTCTCTGTTTGGTGTTTTAGGATTGTTTAGTATGCTAACAGTTATTAAAAAAGCATCGCTGCAATGGTTAGGAATTTATAATTTATTGGGTGTTGTTTTTACAATTTTATATTTGTGGATTTTTGATACAGTTCCAATTAAAGAATCTTTATTAGGTTTGGTAGTCATTGTCTTTGGTTTTGTTTGTTTTATTGTTAGTAACAAGCAGACGCAATTAAGAATAACTCTTAAACAGCATCTAGTTTTACTTTTAATGACTTTTAGTTACAGCTTTTCAGCCATATTGCATTGGAAAAATTTAAATTTAGATTTCTCTCCTTTGTTAATCATTGCAAACCAAGAATCTATTGTCTTTCTGGTTGGTTTGTTTTTCACTTTTAAAAAAGCAAAAATTAGATCAATTAAAATAGAGTTAAAAACTTATTTCAAAAAAATAGCCTTCATGAGTATTGTTGTTTTTTTTGCAATTCTATTCAGTTTTTTAGGTTTAAAGCAGACGAACCCTATTATTGCTAGCCTCTTGTTTTTGGCAGCACCTTTAACAACCATTTTATTTAGTGCCTTCTTTTTTAAAGAAAAACTATCTAAAAAAAACATAGTTTTTATTATTATAATCTTATTGGGCGCTTTTATTTTGCATTTTCAAAATAATTAAGCATACTTTTTAGATCCAAAAAAATGCAACCATATTATGGTTGCATTTTAATTTTAACTATGAATAAAAGAAATACACTGTTTTCTTAGGCAGAGTTTCTGCTAGCATTAATATTACCAAATAGAGAGCGCATCACTATTTTTTCATATACTTCTAGTTCCTCTGTATTCTCTTCAGATTTTTGTAGTTCTTGAATTTTTTTCAAGGCAAATTGTTGAATGGTTAGCAGTGGTAAAACAATTTTTTCTCTAATTTCAATAGATGCTTTCCCTACAGGAAAATTCTCCATAAGCTCTTTATGTCCCGTAAGTTTTAATAACAATCTTTTTGTTGTTTTATACTCTTCGAAAATTAATTTCCAAAATTCTCCAAACTCAGCATCGTCTGCCATGTATGCGGTTAATTCAAAGAAAGATTTGGTTAAACTCATCATGCTATTTTCTAGCAACGTTTTAAAGAAATCTGAAGCATTATAAAAGGCAATAATTTCATCAAATCTATTTGCATCTTCATATTTTTTAAGTGCAGTACCTAGACCAAAAAATCCAGGAACATTTTGTTTTAGCTGGCTCCAACTTCCTACAAAAGGAATGGCTCTTAAGGCAGAGAAATCTAGTTTATCTGATCCACCACGCTTGCTTGGTCTACTACCAATATTGGTTTTTGCATAATATTTTAACGTACTCATTTTTTCTAAATACGGTAAAAACTGTGGATGGTTTTTAAAATCTACATAAGTTTTATAGCTAATTTCAGCCATATCTTCAATTAACTTTCTGTTTTTGTCGTTTAATTGATCTTTTGTAAAGATATCATTCTTGATTCCAGAACTTATTAATTGTTCTAAATTATATTGAGCAGAATTTTTAGTACCAAAATTAGAACTTATAGTCTGTCCTTGCACTGTTAATTGAATTTCCTTATCTTCAATTGTTGGTCCTAAAGAAGCATAGAATTGATGCGTTTTTCCTCCTCCACGAGCAGGTGGTCCACCACGTCCGTCAAAGAAAATAACTTCAATATTAAATTCTCTAGAAACTTTAGTCAGTGCTTCTTTTGCCTTGAAAATACCCCAGTTAGCCATTAAATATCCACCATCTTTTGTTCCATCAGAGAAGCCTAACATAATAGTTTGCTTGTTTTTTCTTTTTTCTAAGTGATATCTGTAGGATCTGTTTGAATAAATAGTTCTCATTACTTGCTCTGCATTCTGTAAATCTTCTACAGTCTCAAAAAGTGGAATTACATCTACTGGTAATTCATTTTTAAATCCGCAAAGATTTAGCATTGCAAAAGTTTCCATAACATTTAAAGCCGTTTGATTGTTGCTAATGATATAACGGTTTGCGCCACGCTCTCCGTTTCTAGCCTGTATTTCTTTTAATGCATAAATAGATTCTATAGTGTTAACAGAAGAATCATCTGTGAGCATTTTAGGATCAATACTTCCTTTTACAACTGCTAAAATTTCAATCTGCTCCTCCTCAGGTAAAAATGCATAGTTTTTCGGAAATGTAGTATCTCCAATATCTTGTAAATCTTTAACAATTTGTGTAAATGCACCATGATGCACCCTGCTATCTTGTCTAATATCTAGGGTTGCAAAATGAAAACCAAAAATTCTTACTTTATTAATAAAATCATCTAATTCTTCTATAAATAAAGATTGATGCTTTTCTTCTATAATTTTTCTTGCTTTCGTAAGTTCGTCTAAAAATATTTCTTGAGAAAAGTTTACTTTACTATAGCTTCTTACTACGTGTTTGTATAATCTTTTTTCAATTTTTGATAAAATCTCTTGAACACCATCAAAAGTAAAACGTCTTTTAAGTCTTCTCACATCTCTGTAGTAGTTTCTCAAAATAGACTGCCTTAACCTTTCTGCTACGTCTAATGTTATTTTTGTAGTTACAAAAGGATTTCCATCTCTATCTCCACCGGGCCAAAAACCAAGATCTATAATTTCATTATCCATAGGATTTCCATCATAAATATTGTTTTGAATATAGTTGTATATTTTACTAACAGATTCGTAAAATACATTTTCTAAATACCAAATTAAACTCACAGCCTCATCGTAAGGTGTTGGTTTTTCTTTTTTATAAAATGGTGTTTTCCCTAATTGAGCTAGCAATTTTTTTATGTGCAATAAATCATCTTTTTGTATTGCTTTGTCTAAGTCTGTAATAATTCCAAGCACCGTTCCAGGATAAAATTGTGTTGGGTGTGCAGTTAAAACTACACGCACTTTAAAATCTTCTAAATGCGCTTTTAAAGCTTCTTTTTTATCGCTTAAAAGTGCAGTTTCTTTTGAGTTTCTAAGTGTACCAATTCCATCCATATTATTTACAACAGGAAAAGCTGCATCTTCTATAGCGTCAAATAATACTACTTGGCGCTCTATATATTGAATGAAACGAAATAATAAATCTGTTTTCTCTGTTTCAGTTGGGTTTTCTTGATACTTTTCAAAGAATGTATCCACAATTTCTGTTGGATTTTTTCCTTCTTTGAACCCTTTTTTACACAATTCATGAAACAACGGTAACAATACACCTGTATTGCTAATAGTATCAAAAGGCAAAGTCATGAAAATACTATTGTAAATTTGGTATTTAGACAATACATTTTCGTTAAAACGAGCAAGTTTAGGTAATCCTGTCATATTAGATAAATTTTGTAATGTAAAGCTACAAAAACCGGATGTTACAGAACTTAGGTATTTCCTAATAATGAACTATTTAATTACGAAAATGATATAAATTTTAATAAATTTTAGTAAAAAGAGAATTTGTTATTTATTTAAAGGTACAGGCTGCATTCTATTTTTTGTTCTTTGAAGATTCCATCTTGTTGGGTCGTTGGCAAATAAGAACTCTTTTAAGAAAGTGTTATCTTGATATTTTTCATAATCATCATAAATATATTCTGTTGTTTGCTCTCCAATTTCTTTAAAGTTTAAAGGATATATTTTTTGATCAACATTATGGTCGTTTGGAGTTACTGAATAGAAAGGATTTATATTCAGTCTTCTGCTAATAGAAGAGATATTATGTGCGTCTTTTTTAAGTGAGTTAAAAGTATAGATACTAACAGGTACTTTGCTAATATTTGTGCTGGTTTTTTGAGCATATGTGGAAATGTTGGCGCAAATAAAAATTATAAAAAGCAAGAATATTTTTTTCATTTCTCAAAATAATAATAACAAACATACAAAATAATTTATTTTAATAGTTATTTGTTGAAATTTTCAATCCCTTTTTTTAACCAGTTTTTATAGGTTTTGATATCTGTATATTGTTGTGGTGAATTTAAAATTTCTAAATCTGCATTCATCAAAATATAATAAGGTTGTGACGCATTTTTAAAATTTAGTATCTGAAACGTAGACCATTTATCTCCATAAGTTTTAATCTTTTTAATGTTACCATTTGCTTTTTTAAAGTCGAATTGTGCCGCTTTTGGCAGTTCTTTTTCATTATCATCTACATATAAAGAAATTAAAATGTATTCTTCTTTAAGAAGGTTGTAGATTTCTGAATCGCTCCAAACATTTTCCTCCATTTTCCTGCAATTCACGCAAGCCCATCCTGTAAAGTCTAGTAAAATAGGTTTGTTTGTTTCTTTTGCAGCTTGCAAACCTTCATCAAAATCTTTATAACAATCTAAACCTAATGGGCAGTCTGATGCTTGTTCATAAATACTATAAAATTGAGGAGGTGGAAAACCACTTAATGCACTTAAATTCCAAGTTGGGTTTTTAAATGTACCAGGAATTAAATAAACTACAAAAGCAAAAATAAGCACACCAAAAGAACTTCTAAAAAATGATATTTTCTTCAATGGAGAATCATGCGGGAATTTTATTTTACCAAAAAGATACAATACCAATGCAGAGAAAATAACAATCCAAAGACCAATAAAAACCTCACGTTTTAATAGGTCCCAATGTCCAACTAAATCTGAGTTTGATAAAAATTTAAATGCAAAAGCTAGTTCTAAAAAACCTAAAACTACTTTGGTTGTATTTAGCCAGCCACCAGATTTTGGTAAAGAATTTAATAAATTAGGAAACAATGCAAATAAGGCAAAAGGCATTGCTAATGCTAAACCAAACCCGGTCATACCTGCAGAAAGTTGAAACGCTGGATTGCCAACTGTACCCAAAGAACCTGCTAAAAGAGATCCTAAAATAGGTCCTGTGCAAGAAAAAGAAACAATTGCTAAAGTTAATGCCATAAAGAAAATACCTACAAACCCACCAACATCAGAAGCAGCGTCCATTTTGGTTCCCCAAGAACTTGGTAATGTTATTTCGTAAAAGCCAAAAAAGGATAAGGAGAAAAATACTAAAATGACAAAAAAGAAAATATTTAACCAAATATTAGTGGAGATAGTGTTTAAAATACTAGGATCTAAGCCATCAATTAAATGAAAAGGAACACTTAGTAGCATGTAAATAATTACAATAAACACACCGTATAAAATGGCGTTAAAGATTCCTTTATTTTTACTTTGAGATTGTTTTGTAAAGAATGATACGGTTAAAGGAATCATTGGAAAAACACATGGCGTTAACAAAGCTAACAAGCCACCAATAAATCCTAAAAGAAAAATATTGAATAAAGAATTACCAGATTTATCAGCAGCCTTGTTTCCCGTTTTTAGTAAATCAGTATTTTTTAGATCTAGTTGTAAACTCTTTGTTAAGTTTTTACTTTTTTCATCTAAAACGATCACCTCTTTTATTAGTTTTTTCCCATTTATAGAAAAAGAAAAAGATTCTTCTATTTGTATACAGGCTTCTTTACAAACTTGACCAAAGAAGTTTAGTTTTATTTGTGTAATATCTTTGTTTGTAAGTTGAATTCTTTGGATAATAACCGCTTTGTCTTTAAAAACAATTTCTTCTTTTTCCCAAGTTTCAGAATATTTTTTAAAGGTATCTTTTTCCGTTGCTTTACCAATTAGTAAATATCCAGTTTCACCTTCCTGTATTGCAATTTCTAAAGGTAAAGAAGCTCCGTCAGGATTGTGTTGTGAGTATAAATACCAACCTTTAAAAAGTTTAGCGATAAAAATAATATCATACTCAGTTTCTGAAATTTTATCGATAGAAGTCTCCCAAGCAATAGGATTGTCTTGCGTTTGCGCATTTGTAAAGGTTGAAAATAAAAGTAAAAATAATATTAAAATATTTCTCATTGTAGGACTGTTATTTTTAAATATGTTTTGGTAGTTTTTTTTTCTATTTTATATCGGTTGTCTTTTCGCATTCCAATAACCCAAATAATGGCGTCATCAGCATTACAAAGTAACCATATATTTTGTTTTTCTAAAAGCGATAATTTCTCATCTTTAAAATACTTACTTAACTTCTTTTTCCCATGCATCCCTGCAGGATAAAAGTAGTCACCATTTTTCCATTTCCTTACAATTAAAGGATACTTTAAACTTTCTTTAGAAATGCAAATAGTCTTTTTATTTTCAATTAATTGCGCACTAACTTCTTCCAACGTTAAGTGAACTGGAACTGTAATTTCTGAAGCATTTTCAGATATAAAAAAGGTTGCTTCTTGTGCTTCCTGGTACTCAGATGAATTCTCTATTTTTGATAGTATTAGAAAATCTCTATCTTTTAAAAGTACATGTGTCTTAGAAAACACCTGTTTGCCAGATTGTGCAGAAAGTAAATGATAAATATCTTTAAATTCGGTGAAATTATACGCTTTTAAAAATGGGTGTAGATAGGCTTTCGGATTTGATAATTGCTGAATTTTATCAATTCTAAATTTAGTAACTCCCTTTTCTTTTATTACTATTTCTCTAGATACTTCTTCAATACGATCATTAATAATTTGTGTACTCTCTTTTAAATGCGCTATCGTCTTAGAAAAAGTATCTAATAAACTAGGATTTATCTCTTTTAAAACGGGTAGTATTTTATGTCTAATTTTATTCCGAATATATTTTGTCGAAGCATTGCTTTGGTCTTCGCGCCAAGAAATCTTATTTTCTATAGCGTAAGAGCAAATTTCGGCTCTTGAAAAACGCAATAACGGGCGTATAATATTTCCATTTACTTCAGGAATCCCTGTAAAACCGTCTAAACCACTTCCTCTTGTTAAATTTATCAGAAAAGTCTCTAAATTATCATCTGCATGATGTGCCGTTAACACAAAATCGAAATTATGTTCTTGCAGTATTTCTTGAAACCAAGTATAACGCAAGTTTCTAGCAGTAATTTGTGTAGACTCTTTAATTTCTTTTGCTATTTTATCTGTTTCAAAAGAAGTTGTAAAACATTTAATTTGTAGTTTTTTAGCCAATTCTTTTACGAATACAGTATCTAAATCGCTTGCTGTATCTCTTAAATTAAAATTGCAATGTGCTAAAGAAATATTACAACTTAATGCCGATAAAAGATGTGTTAAAACAACAGAATCTATTCCACCAGAAACGGCGATTAATAGTTTTTTTTCCTTTAAAAAAGGAAAATTTTGTTGCAGAAGATTGGATAGTTTTTGAAGCATACGGTCCTCAAAAGTACGGAA
>FUWD013229406.1_pt1 | contig 16954 bp, 19 predicted proteins | sample 1063281 | NCBI WGS metagenome assembly FUWD01 (sample SAMEA79048168, study PRJEB19326) | metagenome | biome: marine | reverse complement strand
ACGGTCTCGATGTCGAGGTCCGCCTCCATCATGCGCTTGATGTACTTAGAGGTGAAAGCCTCTTTAGCGATGATTGTTGGCTCTTCGACGTGCTGACCGTAAGCTGCTTCACGGTCGATGGGGAAAGTTTCGAGGACATACTCGAAGCTCATGCAGTGGTTGGCTTCTTCCCACATCTGCTTGGCGAGGAACAAGTGCGCCTCAGCTGCATTGATGTACGGATACACTCCCATCGCGAGAGCTTTATTCACGAGCAACTCACTGGGGTTGAAGTAGCTCATCAGGAACGTAATAGCGTGCCGTTCCTCTGGGGTCATCTTCTTGAAGTCAGCGATGTCTTCACCGAGCTGGACCTCATTCGGGAACCATGTATTGGCTACAGCCTGGTTGTACAGGTCCATGGCCCACTGGTACTTGACTGGCTTCAGGAGAAGACCATCTTCTAAGGACTTACCGAGAATTCCCATTATTTACTCCTTAATTTGTAGGTTGTTATGACTGTTGAAGAATTACTGGCAGCTGTCGCACCGCAACAAATCCATGGGGTCCACGGGGACGGCGTAGCCATCGATGGTCGCGGTGCCCTCAGCGCTGGGGTTCATTATTCGCCCGCTTTGGCAGCGCCGCCGAAGCCGAAGCCCTTTTTAGGTGCAGCACTCGCCGCTACTACAGGTGTGCTTGACCCTGTCGTGGCGCCAAACCCTTTCCTGGGTGCGGAGGAGCCTTGAGCGTTGATTTGCTCGGCCTTATTCACCTTGACCGTGGACTGCTCCGCCGTATGTCGTGGCTTCATGTGTAGGTAATAGGTGGTTTTCACACCGCGCTTCCACGCACCCATGTAGATCGACATGAGGTCATCCATGTCGCGCGTATCCAGGTACATGTTGCGACTAATGGCCTGATCAATCCACTTTTGTGCCCGAGCAGCAACTTCCAAAAACGAATACGGCGAAAGCTGGAAGCTGGTCTTGAAGGTGTCCTTCAGTGCCTGCGGGATGGACTCAATGTTTTGGATGTCGCCTTGGCTCCGAAGAATATCTTCGCGGGTGGACTCCCAGAGGCCGCGCTCACGCAGAGCTTCGACGAGGTTGCGGTTGATTTCCAAAAACTTGCCGGAACTAGTGGACCGGCTAAAAATCTGGGAGAACTGAGGGTCAAGCCCCGGTGTTGTCCCTGCAACCAACCCGATTGAGGCAGTGGGGGCAATCGCCATCAAGGTTGCGTTTCGCATGCCACCCTTGACCTTCACGCGCAGGCGGTCCCAATCCAAACGCGTGGTGCGGTTTACCTCAATGGGGACCCCGCGATCGGCTTCGGTGAGGTCCACAGTGTCCAGCGGCACAATCCCCTGAGACCAGCGGGAACCTTCGAAGTTGGGGTAGGAACCGCGCTCTTGGGCTAAGTTCGCCGATTCGTCGATGGCCGCGTACGACACGTGTTCCATGATTTCGTCGATTAGGTCATACGACTCTTCGCTTTCATAGCTGTAGCCAAAGCGCTCAATAACATCGGTGAAGCCCATCACGCCCAAACCAACGGCGCGGTTTTGTTCATTGGAGTAGTCAGCTTCCGCCACGCTGGAGCGCGTGATGTCGATGAGGTTGTCCAACTGACGCACGGCGATACGGGCACTTTCCTCGATTTTGGCCCAGTCCATCGCTCCATCCACCACGTGCTGCGAAAGGTTGATGGAGGCGAGGTTGCACACCGAGACGTTGTCCACATCTTGAGGCAGGCAAATCTCCGTGCACAGGTTGGAGAGGTGAATGGTGCCCGAGTTGTTGTTTAGCGCTCGGTTATTGATGGTGTCTTTCCAGGTCAGCCACGGGTGACTGGTGCCCTGAAGAGAAATCAGAATAGCTTTGAACTGCTCTCTCGCGCCGATTTTTTGAACATGTTGAGCGTGCCTGCTTCGGCCATTTCGACATATTCGGCGTACCGCTTGGAGAAAGCTGAGCCGTACAGTTCGTTAAGGTCTTGAACCTCAAGCGGGTCAAAAAGGTACCAGGGCTCGTCGTTTTCGACGCGCTTCATGAATTCGTCTGAGATCCACACCGCGGTGTTGGCGGTGCGGGTGCGCCGGTAGGGGTCGCCGGAGTTTTGACGTAGGTCAAGGAACTCAGGAAAGTCCATGTGCCAGTTCTCTATGTAAAAGCACAACGCACCAAACTTCTTGCCTCCACGACTCACCGCACGCAACACCGAGTCAATGGTGTGCATGAAAGGAATGGGTCCCGTGGACGAGGTGTTATTCGAGCGGATAGGGGAACCCTGGGCGCGAAGTTTGGTCACGGCAAGACCGATGCCCCCGGTGCCTTTGGTCAGCCACATCACATCGCGAGTGGTTTTTGCGATGTGCTCGATGTCGTCTTGCATTTCCATGACGAAGCAGTTGGCCAGCTGAGGGTAGCTGGTGCCACCATTGACCAACGTCGATCCGGCAGCCAAATATTCGAGCTTCGACATTTTTTCGTAGAACGTCAGAGCGTGAGCTGTGGGGTCCTGCTCGTTGAGTGAAAGACCCATGGCGATGCGCATCCAGAAGTACTGGGGAACCTCAAGAGGGTCGCCGTTGCGACCTTTGATGCCGTAGCGGTTGTTCAAGGTGACCACACCGATGTACTTCAGCAGACCATCGCGAGTGGGCTCAAGCGCCTGCGCGAGACGATCAAAATCGAACATCTGGACGAGGCGCTCGTCGAGCAGACCCTCGTCCACACCGCGATGCACGTTCTCCGCGAAATGCTGAGCATGGAGAGCTTTAAGTTCTTCGGGGGATTCGTAGTCACCGAGGACGCGCTTGTAAATGGTCTTTACAAGGAGACGCGCAGCGACAACATCGAAGGCAGGGTCATCTTTGACGTTCTGCAGGGCCACCTGAATGACCGCTTCGTCGAGCTGCTGAGTGCTAATACCGTCAAAAAGAGTCAACTCGAGTTCGCTGGCAATCTGGGTCACCCACGCAATGGAATCTTCGAGTCCCTCGGCGGCGCGCTCGATCGCGAGATTAATCTTGTTCGCGTCGTAAGGCTCTCTTTCGCCGTTGCGCTTCACCACCGTGATGTTCATACTGTGACTCCTCTTTTCTCGCCCTCCGGGGGACCTCGCACTGTCGTGTTTCTGCCGTTTTCTGTCTCACTCGGTGCTCAGTGGGCACTTCGTACTTAGATGGCTTAACCACTATATATGCCGGTCCTGACAATTCCCAGACCCCACATCTTGTGGGCGTGTCCCCCACAGGTGTGGACAACTCCGGCCAGTTATCCACAGGGAGGGGTGATGTTTCTTCCCGCTAAAAGCCACTGTTTCAGCCACCTGTGACACGAGACCTGGGCAATAGGCTAGGGAGACTGTGAACAAATACGCTGACCTGTTGAAAACTAGGGGAGTTGCCCGAATTATTTCGGCCCAACTGACCGCCAGGCTTCCCTCAGGAATGCTGTCGCTGGCATATCTGCTTCATATTGAACATATTTTTGACTCTTACGGACTCGCAGGTCTTGTCTTAGCTGCGACCAGCCTCGGTCAAGCCCTTGCCGGGCCATTGACATCTCGGCGCATGGGGCACTGGGGAATGCGCACCGTCATTAGCATCACGATCGTTGTGTCGATTATCTCTATGGCCGGGATTGCGTTCATTGCCATGCCCATTGGGGGCTACATGGCCGTGGGGTTCCTCGGTGGCCTCGCCACACCCCCCATTCAGCCGGCCGTTCGCACGATTTATCCCACCATGGTGAACTCTAAACAACTCACCCCACTGTTTTCTTTGGATGCTTCAGCCCAGGAAATCATCTGGATTGCCGGTCCGGTGGCCACCACGTTTATTGCTACACAAATTTCGACAACCTGGGCCATTATGGTGGCCGGAGCGTTCCTTATCGGCGGTGGGGCATGGTTTCTTTCGTGTCGGGAAGTCGGCACCGTCACGATTCCACCAAGCCGCAACAAAATGGGTGTCGTGCTGCGTAAACCAGCCGTTCTCCTCGCCACCGTTGTGGGTTTCTTGCTCATTGGTGCCGCTGCCGCCGTGGAAGTTGCTGTGGTCTCGGTCTTTGGCGAACAGGGTGCACTAGCCGGTTACGTGCTCGCCATTTGGGCTTTTGGATCGATTGTGGGCGGGTTGGCGCTTGGCGGCTTAGCGATTGGTCCCTGGGCATTGGCGACCAGAATGGCGGCGGTGTTTATCGGAGTCTCGCTTGCCGGTCTCATCCTTGATTTCTGGTGGATTTCTTTGCCCTGTTGATTGCCGGAGCAGGTATTGCTCCAGCTCTGGCGGTGATGTTTGCCATCGTGTCATCGAGTGTCAAGTTCTCTGACACGGCAGAAGCCTACGGTTGGATGGGCTCGGGGCAGCTTGTGGGGGCCGCATTAGGCTCAGCTATTGCGGGCTTTGCCATCGACGGTTTTGGCTCGGTTGGAGGATTTGTCGCCGCCGCCGGGTTTGCTCTCGTCGGCGCGTTAGTGCCGACAATCTTCAAACGCGCTCACCCTGATTTGCGGGGAAAAGATCCCTCCCCTATTCCTGACACCGAACCACTTACGACCATTACGGACCAGCCCTAAAGCTCCACCTCTAAGGATGGAGAGGGGCGAGCAATATGTGTTGCTCTCGAGACCGGGAGAACGAGTGTGCTCCCGACACGAGCCAGGCGAAGGCTCTCAGACCGTTACGGCGCTGGGTCTCCCAAAGCACCTAAGAGGAAACTGTCGCGTGTGGCTTCAACTTTACCCGCACTCGCGTGTTGCCGATTGAAAGCACTGGTTCCATCGATGCCACAAATGCTCACAATGTTCGAGGCTCCGCCGGGGTGTTGGTCGACCCAGGCGGTGAGATCGTAAACCGAGCCATCAATCGCCGTCCAGCAACTCTCCGCAGAGTTGTGGGTGGCCACGAGTTCCAGAGTGAGAAGCTGTGTTCCCGCGGAATCAGGCGTCACCGATTCGCTCTGCGACACGACGGTGTCTTCCTCCGGGGGGGCCTCATAGCCAGCGTCTTGCGCGCAGGCTGTCAGCGCAAGGACGACGACAGCGCCCAGAGCGCTAAGCCGTGCACAAGCTTGGGTTCGAGTCATCTTCCGCTCTCTCTGTTTTGGTAGGAAAAAGCTGGTCACAGGAAAAAAAATAACATAGTGCACCTGCGTAAATGGGGCGCAGCCGTCGTCGCAGCCTGTTGCCTGTCTCCGGCCTAGTCGGCGCGAATCTGATGAGGGCGCCATCAGATCAACGGTTCTCGATTCCCCCGGGGACCGCCGGGAGTTCTTCCATTATGGAAGCTGGGGCGCCAATCCGGTCTTCCCACGTTGCCTTAGCGCCCGAGTGCCCCGCTAAGACGAGGAACGTTATCGCCGCGATGGCTAATGAGACCACCGCGACGGCAATGACGCGTGATAACCAGACAGCGGCTGTTGTCTTCCATCGGGAGGTAACTGCCCACCCAATGCTGGCGAGGGTGAACAGAGCCGTCAGCGGAAATACGGTGTCTCCCAGTTCGGCGTGCACCCCGGGCCATCCGACACGCTCCTGAAGTGCCTCACCGGATTTCACGGCGACATACGCCGACGCGGTAGCAATCACACTGGCTCCCAGCGCCACCGGGAGATAGGGCTTGCGAAGTCGAGGAAAGACCATGACGACAATCATCGCCAAGGCCGCAAGGGGAAGCATGACAATTACGATATGGATGATGAGCGGGTGCAGGGGAAGCCCGGTAAAGAGGTCAAACAAGCTCTGGGAGTCTCCGGGAGTCAGCATTGCGCAATGGTATGAAGCAATCCTATGAGTGCGATGAGTGGCCGGCATTGCGCCGGGAGGCTTATATTACAACCATGTCTTTTCCTCCCACTATTTCCTCCTCCCGTAAAGTTCGTGGCACCCTCGACATCCTGGCCGGTGTGTTAATCATTGCCGCCTATGTGGTCTTACTTCAAGGCCAGATCGCTGAGGGCACCTTTAACCCGGGGAAACATTTCGCTTATTTGACTAACCAGACCAGCTATTCGAACATTGTTGTTCTGCTGGCCGGTGGCATCCTCTCCTGGCGCAGACCCTTCGACACCGAGCTCTACGTCACTGTCCGAGCAAACTTTGTTGCCTACGCCTTCGTGGTGGGAGTGGTCTACAACGCTCTTCTCCGCGGACCCGATGACTTTGGTTTTCACAACGAAGTGACCCACATTGTCATCCCGGTGTACCTCGTGGCCGACTGGTTGCTTCGCGGGACCCGACCAAGGATCGGGTGGAAAACGGTGTGGATTGGCGTGTCCTACCCGATCGTGTGGGTGGGTATTACGTTGCTGCGAGCGCCTTTCGTGGAGTGGTACCCCTACTTCTTCCTCAATCCGGAGGAAGTGGGAGGCTGGTCGGGTGTCACGATGTATATCGCGGGAATCACCGCCATTTTTGCCATTGTGGTTACAGCGATGGTGTGGGTCAACCACCTGCACCTGAAGAAAGTTGCCGGCCCTCAAGGGCTTTCGTCGACCGCGACACTCTCGTCGAAACAGCGAAGCGTTCGTTGACGAGCGGTGGTTTAGTCCTTTTTAGGTTTTTTGCGAAGTGTGGAGGACAAGCCATAAACGCCCCATCCCAAGAGCAACACGGTAGCGACCCAGGCTAAAAGCGGATCAGCCTCAAACGCCGACTCACGAATAGTGATCCACAAAGCGATAGACAACACTCCCGTTATGACCAAGGGGCTCCACATACTCCTATCGTAGAGAGCTTTAAGTCCCCGACTCTCCTCTACCTCGAACACCACGCCCTCGGGTGGTGTTGGCGCCATACACTGGAAGCTATGAGCACACCCTGCATTGTGATTGCCACCTTCACGCCCGTTGAGGGAAAAACCGATGACGTTATCGCGGTATTAGAAGACGTCATCCCTGATGTTCACCAAGAAGAAGGGTGCGAACTTTACGCCCTACATCAGGAGGTCACCGGTCACCTGGTGCTCGTGGAAAAGTGGACCAGCCGAGAACTTTGGCGGATTCACAGTGGAGCCGACACGGTCACGAGAATTCAAGCAGGCCTTGCAGGCTTGCTTGAGGGCGAGGCCGATGTCCGCGAAATGTATGGCCGCGCCGTGGGAGTAGAGACTCACGGCGCTCTCTAGCCATCAGGCTCACCTCCACCGGCGTGGGGGTGTCGAGAAAACATGTGCCAAATCCCGCGAGCCTGCTCCCTGCCTTAGGGCGTGAAGCTACGTTAGGGGAATGGACACGCTGTATGGTCACGTCACTATCCGGGCGGCTCAGCCTGGCGAGGTTGATTCTCTCCTGGAGCAATCAACACAGTTGCTGACAGCGATGTATCCCCCCGAAAACTGCCATCTTGTCTCTGCCGAAGCCCTCACGGGCCCGGGCACGGTGATGCTGGGTGCCTTCCTCGGGGAAAGCGCTGTGGGCATCGTGGGTCTTTTGTCCCATAGCGATGGCGCCAAGGGCGAAATCAAGCGACTGTTTGTCTCACCCGCGCACCGCGGCGCAGGCATCGCCACAGCGCTGATGGACCAGGTGGAGTCCACTGCCCAAGAGTGGGGCCTGGCCCTGATTCAGCTAGAAACGGGGGTTCGCCAACCCGAGTCAATATCCTTGTACTCACGGCTGGGCTACACCACAAGGGGCCCTTTTGGCACGTACCGTGAGGATGATTACAGCATTTTTATGGAAAAGAAGCTGGGCTGAAAAGGACCACTGTCCCAGGGGGCAACCCTTTAAGCTATGGCCATGGTCGCCGTAGTACTGCCGCGTGTTCAATGGGGTGACCCCTCCTCACCCCGCGAGGTGTTGATGGTTCATGGGTTGGGCTCCTCCGCTCAGACCTGCTGGCACCTGATGGAAGCCCTCGCGCAGGAAGGTTGGTATGCCACGGCCGTCGATCTGCGAGGCCACGGCTTGGCCCCGAGAGCCAGCAGCTACCGCATCGAGGACTTTGCGGAAGATATCGAGCAGGTGAAACCTTCCCACGAGGGACCGTGGGATTTGGTGATAGGCCACTCCATCGGCGCTGCCAGCGCGATTGTGGCAAGCGCTCACCTCCCGACCTGGGCCCAGTCGTTGATCCTTCTTGACCCGGCAGTAAAGCTGGATGATGCCACCAGAAACCTGGTCCTAGAAAACCAGCGACTGGGCCATAGCGCTCACGGGGTGGAGGAAGTTAGCGCTCTTCACCCGCACTGGCATCCTTTAGATATTCAGCTCAAGGTCGACGCCCACCGCGCTGCGAGCTTGTGGGCACTCGAGAGAGCAGTGCTCGATAACGACCCGTGGGATGTGGAAGAGCAAGCCCGAGCACTCACTATTCCCACCCATGCCATCGGTGCGCAACCGGATCTTGGCAGCATGTTTCATGGGGCACCCGTCGAGGAACTCTTGGCGAGCAACTCGAACTGGACCTACGAAATGTTGAGTGGTGCCGGACACAGCCTGCACCGCGATAAGCCAGAGGCAACCTTCCAGGCGATCCGGACGGTCCTAGGCTCTCGGTCCTAGGCTTGGGCCTCCTTAATGTTTTGATCAGCCCGGTCGCCGGGCTTGGGTCATTGACAATGCGGGAGATTTCCTCTGCCATCCGGGGTCTCACAATATGGTCAAGGCCCTCCACCCGGGTCGTCGTGACCCCCGGCATGCGTTCGAGGACGCGCAGCCCCGCGGAGGATAAGAAAAAATCTCTTGTGCCATAGACCAGGTCTATCGGCGCGGTTACCTGAGACACATCCTCCACCGTGGTCTGTGACTCGATGCAGTTCTCTAACGACAGTGTGAACGCCCGCCAGTTTTCTTCCGTGACCTCCAGCAGGTTTTTAATCGGAGATAGCTGGGACAGCGCTTTCGCCCCGGCAGTCATAACGGACGGGTTGGCCTGCATGTAGTCCAAAAGGTGTCGGTACGCGTCCATCTGTAACCGCTCCAACGGGTGCACAATAGTGTGGCCGGGCAGGTAGACAGGCGGCGCAACCATGACCAGGTGCTTCACTCGGCTTTTGTACACCGCTGCATAGCGGTTGGCAATCAACGCTCCCAAGGAGTGGCCCACCAGTGTGACCGGCCCTTTGAGACGCAGAGACTTGATCGTGCTCGCAACGGCGGCGACATGTTCTTCGAGCGTGAACTGCGCCTTGGCTGGGTTCGGCGAGTAGCCAAATCCGAGAAGGTCCATGGCAATCACCCGATGATTTTTTCGCAAGAGCGGTACGACGTGGGTGAAGGTGACGGAGGAGGATGCGATTCCGTGCAGAAGAATAATCGGTGGACCTTCGCCCTCATCCACGGCAACGTGGAGCACAGGTGCGGTGTTTACTCCAAAAAACTCACTCCAGCGCATACCTTTAGTATCCCTGAAGGGAGAGCAATCGGCGTTCGAATACCTCTTGTGTGGGAAATTCGCCGTTGCTAAAATGAGGATTCTCAGAGCACACCTGCCTCGTGTGCGTCCGCCAAGGAGGACTTGTGCCACACTCTGAACGTCAGCCCGGTGCCGCGAATGAACCCGTGCCGCTTTCGCGCCATCTGCGGGAATCTACTATGCGCGAGCACAGAAATGCCGAAGCGAGCCCGTTCATCGTGGGCCTCCTCAGGGGCGCTCTCACGCTGGAAGATTACTCCCGCTACCTGGTCAATATGGCCTGGCTGTACAAGTCTTTGGAGAAACAGTGCACACAAGGCGAACCCCTCGAAGGCTCCCAGGGTATCTGGGATCCACGTCTGAACCGCGGGGATTCAATCACCTCTGACCTCCGTCACCTGGGAATAACCGAGTGGGAGACGACCACCACGCCATCACAAGCTATGTCCAGCTATATCGAGCACGTGGCGAGCATGGACGGCCGAAGCGACCCGAGGCTTATTGCTCACCACTACACCCGTTACCTCGGTGACCTTTCTGGCGGCCAAGGCATTGCCGCCCTTGTGGCCCGCCACTACGGAGCCACCAAAGACCAATTGTCGTTTTTACCGATTTGAGGGCATTGAGAACTTGGTTCGCTTTAAGGAAAGCTACCGCGAGGCCTTAGATTCCATCGTCCTGACCGCGGCACAGCACGCCACGATAATTGCCGAGGCAAAGCGAGCATTTGCTAAAAACCAACAGGTGTTTGACGATCTGACCACCGCTGCCTAGCCACACCACAATCGTTATCAAATAGTGCGAGAAACTCGCTTTTGTGGGCTTATTGTTGTGCAATGATCCTCTCGCGTTTAGCCCTCGTTGCCGCCCTCACTTCCACCCTCGCCCTGGCCGGCTGTTCCAGCGCACAGCTGGAGAGTCCCCCGCAAGACATGGCGACTTCCTACCTCGCTGAAGAAAGTTCACTGGATAGCAGCGCCCTCGACACAAGCTCCGATGGCGGCTCACAGGTGAGAACTCTTGAAGAGCCCGGCGTCATCACCACCGGCTACCTATCGCTCATTGTCGACGCCCCCAGTGCCAGCGCTGATGCCCTCACCGAGATTGTCACTCAAGCCGGGGGCCGCATCTCCTCTCGCTCCGACTATTCCCCGGTGGATTTTGGCTCCCCCAGTGCCTATCTGGAGGTGCGCATTCCTTATGACGGACTGGACGCTTTGGTAACCGCCATCAGCGAACTGGGCGTCGTCCAAGAATCTTCCGTCAACACCTACGACGTGTCCTTGCAAAAAGTTGACCTCGATGCCCGCCTCGAGGTTCTTCAGTCGGCCAAAGACCGTCTCGCCACGTTGCTCGAGCAGGCAGAAACCATCAGCGATGTTGTCGCCATTGAAACTGCTCTGGCAGATCGCCAGGCAGAATTGGATTCTTTGACCGCGCAGCGAGAGTACCTCAGTGATCAAACCCTCTTTGCCACAATCAGCGTGAACCTCTCTACCCCGGCGGGCGCTATGCCAACGGAGCCCGAAGGCTTTGTCGACGGCCTAATGCGCGGGTGGGCCAGCATTCTTGCCTTCATCGCTGGAACCGTGGTGTGGGCGGGGATTCTCGTACCCTGGCTCGGGGTCGCGGCGGTGGCAACCGGCATCATTCTGGTAATCCGCAGGATTCGACGACGCAGCACGTAGAGAATTCTAGATTCTAGGATTGTTCTTCGCCCAGGTCCCTTAGCGGGCTCCTGAGGCACAAGATTTGTCCACGATGGCCCGCGCATTCCCTGCGTTGGCGCTCCTCTGCATCGAAGACACTCTCAGCAACCGGGATCTGTCACGGGGACCTCACTCGCGCGTAAAGTTGGTTGGGGAGCGGGTCACCCCGTAGTCTTTTGGACACTTGGTCCTGCAAGGAGTCAACGATGACAGCCATAGTGTTTCGTAATCTGACGAAGACGTATGGCAAAAGCCATGCCCTCGACAATCTTTCCGCCGAGATTCAGCCTGGCCGAGTGACCGGATTGTTGGGACCCAACGGTGCAGGAAAATCCACAGCGCTGCGGTGCCTCGTCGGCCTCGCCACGCCCTCCAAGGGCCGAGCGCGTATTTTGGGCCGCCGATACGCCAGGCTCCAAGACCCCCAGAGGAGGGTTGGAGTCGTTTTGGATTCGAGGGGTTTTCATCCGGGGCTGAGCGCGTATCAAAACCTGCACATCCTCACCACCATGGGCGGCATCGACAAGGGGCGCATCGACGAGGTCCTCGCTGAGGTGGAATTGACCGAGGCCAAGCACAAGCGAGTCAAAGGTTTCTCTCTTGGTATGAAACAGCGCCTCTGTCTTGCCTCCGCGATTTTAGGAAATCCCGAAATGCTCATTCTCGATGAGCCAGCCAACGGCTTAGATCCCGCCGGAATTGCCTGGCTTCGGGGCTTCATCAGAGCCAGAGCGCAGGCAGGCGCTACCGTGCTGGTGTCTTCCCACCAGCTGGCAGAGCTGGAGGAAATTGTCGATGATGTCATCATCATCCACAAAGGCGCCGTGGTGGCATCAGGCCCGGTGGAGGAAGTGACCGGCGGTCAACGGCTTGAAGAAGCTTTCCTCCGCCTGACGGGAGGCGACCTGTCGTGAGGTTGCTCAGAGCAGAGCTTCTCAAAATCTCCTATCAGCGTGCGATATGGGGCCTGTTGCTTGGGTCCGTCTTGTTTAGCGCTTTGGGGACCGGCTCTTCCCCGGTCATTATCGACCGGTTTTCAGAGCAGTTTGGCGGGGGAAGCCTGGCGGAGAGCTTGTACGTTGACGGTGTCTATGCCAATGCGGTCTCGGGGTATATTTTTGCGATGCTCGTGGGGGTTCTCATTGTTGCTGGCGAGTTTCACCACGGCACCGCCGTTGCAACGTTTGTCGCAGTTCCGAAACGCTCCAGGGTGCTGGCGGCCAAAATGGTGGCGGCGGGAATTGCTGGCTTAGCCCTGCAAGCATGCGCAACAGCTGCGGGCTTCCTCGCGGGGTATCTCGCTCTGCTGGCCTACCCCGATGCCGCAAGCCCGTCGATTGACATCTTTATCAACACCTCACTGGCCAGTCTCGTGAGCGGTGTGGTTCTGGGAATTCTCGGTGCCGCTATCGGTGCCCTGGTTCGCTCACAAGTCCTGGCACTCGTCGGCGTGTTGTTGTGGCTGTTCGCTATTGAACCGATTGTGATCCTGCTGCTGCCAGAGGCGTCACAATATTCGCTGACCGGACTCATGACCGGCATCATTTCCCTTGACCTCCAAGCCGAAGCGTTCAACGTTGACCTCGGCGCCTACTTGCCACCACTCACGGCAACTCTGTTCCTGTTTGGATACGCCATTGTCTTTGCGATTGTTGCTCTGATTTCGAGTATGCGTCGCGACATTGATTAGGCTTGACGAATGAGCAATAAAACCCTTGACAATGAGCGAAAAATCGCCAGGAAAAGAATTCAGAAGAAAATCGATTTTAGGAATTATCTCTTCGTGTGGTTCGCCGTCTCGGTGTTACTGGTGGGCGTGTGGTATCTGACCACACCGAACGAGTATTTCTGGCCCCTGTGGGGCATCGGTGGCATGGGCTTTGCGGCTCTCTTCGTGGGCTGGGATGCCTACGGTTCCAAGAGGGGGATCACCGAGGCAGCCATCGACGCCGAGGTCAAGAAAATGAACGGTACGAGCTAAGGCGTTCCCAACCCTGCTCGAAGACGCAGTACCCGAACCAGCGAAGCGTTGAGCTGCTCTTCGGATACCACTCCGTCGGTCACAGCCTGGACCAACGCTTCGAGCACGTCGTCATAGGTGGAAAGGTCTGGGTCAATACCCGGGTCGACGACAATCAAAATCAAGTCATTGCCCGCCGCAAGTGCCGCAATCGCCACCACCGCGGGGTCCGCGTAAGCGTCCTCTCCCGAAGCTTGGAGCATGCGCAGATCATCGGTGATGATCACACCCTCAAACCCCAGGTCTTCGCGCGCGATGGCCACCCAGTCATCGGAGAGCGAAGCAGGGTCTGCGCTAATAGCAGGAACCCTCAGGTGTCCCATCATCAGTAGTTGAGCCCCCGCCCCCATTCCTGCCACAAACGGAACGGCGTGGGTTTGTCGCCACTGGTCATAGTCGATATCACTGCGGGGAACGGAGCGATGTGAATCGCCAAACACCATGCCGTGCCCGGGGAAATGCTTCAAAGTTTGTGCGACCTCGCCTACTTGGGCGCCGACAGCCGCCACAACATGCTCGGCCACCACAGCGGGATCAGTGGAAAACGACCGGGAATCAATATATGCACCGGGGCCGCCGCTGACATCGGCGACAACACCGAAGTTCACATTTGCCCCTACTCTATCCACCAGTTTTTGCCTCGCCAGGAAAGCTTCTGCCGTTGCCTCGACACTGGTGGCGCCGAGCACCCGAGCACCCGGGAACTCGTCACCGGCAATCCTGGCCACCGGGGATCCTTCCTGATCCACCGCCATCACCAAGGGAAAATCTGAGCCTTCCTGAACGCCGGTAATGAGATCCCTAATGGCAAAAGTGTCACCGGCCAAGTTGCTGCGACCTAACAAAAAACCCGCTGCGGGAATGCGCTCCAGAAACTCGCGGTGCACCGTGGGGTTCAGTCCAGACACCGTCACCACCATCAAGCCTGCCACCTTGGTTCGCACATCCATCCCCGCAATCGCCTCATCAATTCGCGCTTGGAGGGGGTCAACGTCTTCGGCCACAGGCTCCGATTCGGCGAGCGGGGGTTCGACAGGTTCCGGGGGCGCAAGCTCCAACACCACAGTCTCCGGGGGCTTCACGGGTAACGGTGTGGGAAGGGTGCACCCGGTGAGCATCAAGACCCCAAAGACGGAAAGAAGCCGTACTGCCCAAGGAAGGGTGCGGGTGCGGACGAGAGTGGGGGTCACTGAGTAAGGCTAGTAGCCAGAGCAGTGGAGCGAGGGAGGCGGGCAGAGTGAGGGACAACCAAAGCTCATAGGTGCACCACCATGATGTGCGCCGCAGGATGTGGGGCGCAGAAAAACTCACGCGGATCGTGTCCCCCTCGGCCAGGGAACTCCCGCTCACTCCCCCCTGGAGCGAGTCCCCCGCGATTGCGAGTTCGTCGCACGCGAACCCTTAGCTTTCCGAGCTCACCCGAACTTGGCGAACGATTTCCTCCAGCGTGCGAATGATGTCCACGGTTTCCGCGTGGGTGTGCACAGGGGAATCCCGCAGACCCTGCTCCACAAACTGGGAAAACCAGGTCGCTTGGTAACTCAAACCCTCGTGGCCTTGCACATCGCTCGTGTCACGCCAGTGCTCACCTGTGGCATAGAACTCTTTGTCTACCAGGGAAAGACCCGAGGGGACCAGGAATGGAGCATCCACAACAAGCTGTCCATTTTCAAATGAGCAGCCAGCCGTGGGCGGCAGGCTTCCCCGGCCCGACATGATCAGGTGGGCGCTGGCGCCTGACTCATACCCCAGCATGATTGATGCTTCTTGGTCAGAACCACCAGTGTGCATGCTGCCGTGGGCGCGGATGGTGCTCGGTGAACCAAGGAATTGGTACGCCATAGCCAAGGAATATATCCCCATATCAAAAACAATTCCGCCGCCGCCAGGAGCCCATAAACGTTCGACAGCACGATTGTCGGTGCAGAACTGCGACGTGAAAAGCTCTGGGGCCCCCAGGGACCCCTCTTCAAGGAGTGAGCGAATCATTGTGGACTGGGGCAGATACCTGGTCCACATCGCCTCCATCACGAGCACCCCGCGCGCGCGCCCAGCGGCAAAAACCTTCTGGGTATCCGCTGCAGTCATGGCAAGAGGTTTCTCTATCAGGACGTGTTTACCGGCCTCAATAGCCAACAGCGCATGTTCGGCGTGATCCACAGGGTAGCTGGCGATGTAAAGCGCATCAACGTCGGGGCTTGCCACAAGTTCTTCATAACTGGTGAACACCTGAGGGATGCCATGTGTCGCCGCAAACGCTTCGGCTTTCCCCGGAGTGCGTGATGCAACCGCTTCAATTTTCTGCGTGGTGTGTGTGTGAACCGACGAGACGAACGTTCCGGCAATATCGCCCGGCCCCATCACACCAAAACGGAGCGAGGGAACCGAGGCTGGATCAAGAATCGTAGGTTCAGGGAGTTTCATAGAAACACTTTAGCTTTGCGCGCTCCCACCGAATCACCTGTCACGAGTCGCACCATCGCCAGCAAAGACGCCTGACGGAATAGGGGGATTCCACCTCCTGGAGGTGAAATCTTTCACCAGTTCATCAGCAAGTACATCCATCAGGTGTACTGGCAGCAGCGCTATGGCTGAACCGCCAAAACCCCCTCCGGTCATTCTGGCTCCCAGCGCCCCCACGGACAGTGCCACCTCAACTGCTCTGTCCAACCGATCAATTGAAATTTCGTAGTCATCTCTCATCGACGCGTGAGACTCCGTGAGGAGTGACCCAAACGCACCAAGATTTCCCGTTTCCAAGGCCTGAACAGCGGCCTGAACGCGCCCGTTTTCCGTAACAATATGGCGAGCACGCCGGAAGGTTTCCTCCCCGAGGAGCTCTTCGCTCTCCCCCAGCTGAGAGACAGTGGCGTCGCGGAGCGCTGAAACACCCAGCGCCGTCGCTGCTTGCTCACACGATCTGCGGCGAACCCCATAGGCATTGGTTGCGTGGGAGTGACGAATTCCTGTGTCCATCACGACCAACGCCAACCCTTCGGTGTCAGGCCTAAAAGGAATGAGGTCGTGATCCTTGCTCCGACAGTCCAAAAAAACCGCGTGGCCTTCAGCGCCAAACATCGACACGCTTTGGTCCATAATGCCGGTATTGGCCCCGACCACCTCGTTTTCGGCTTGCTGGCCAAGGGCTGCCAGAGCCTGCTTATCCCACCCCAGATTCCACACATCGTTGAGGGCCATCGCCACCGCGCACTCCAGCGCCGCAGAGGAAGAAAGCCCGGCCCCCGAGGGTACATCGGAGGCAATCGCCAGAGACAGCCCGGGCAATGAGGCCACCGCGATGCCATGTTTTTCCAGTGCCCACACCAGTCCTAAGACATAACCGGCCCAACCGGACATGGCCGCTGCGTCAAGATCCGCGAGGTCGGCCTCAGCGACCGTGGCTTCGCTTTCACTGTGAGCAACAATCCGACCGTCTAGGCGCACACCAGCTGCCACCGCCGTGCGGGACTCGAGTGCAATAGGGAGAACAAACCCGTCGTTGTAATCAGTGTGCTCGCCGATCAGGTTCACTCGCCCCGGGGCGGACCAGACGCCTTCTGGGCTCGCCTGAAAGGTCTCATCGAACAGTGCCGTGGCGCGATCTTGGGCCTTCACGACACGGACTCCCACGCCGCCCGAATGCGCTCGGCTTGCTCTTCAGGAGCAACATCTCCGATGAATGCTCCCATTGCCGCCTCGGACCCTGCCAAGTACTTCAACTTATCCTCCGCCCGTCTGGGGGAGGATATCTGCAACATCAGACGAATCAGGTCGCGATTCTGGCGAACGGGGGCTTGATGCCACGCGGCGATGTAGGGCGTCGGGGTGTCATACAGGGCGTCTATCGCGCGCAACAGCGTGCGATAAATAACGGCAAGCT
>FUWD013269716.1_pt2 | contig 16978 bp, 18 predicted proteins | sample 1063281 | NCBI WGS metagenome assembly FUWD01 (sample SAMEA79048168, study PRJEB19326) | metagenome | biome: marine | reverse complement strand
GAATCGGTAGCGGGCAAAGGCCTCACCACCCTGGCGGTGGCCCTGGCCACCGACTATCTGTTCTTTGAGAGGGGCCTGCACCGGATAGAGGTGTGTATTCGACCCGAAAACATCGCATCGTTGCGGGTGGTGGAGAAATTGGGCTTTCGGTATGAGGGGCTTCGCCGACGCTACATTCACATCAACGGCGCATGGTCCGACCATTTCTGTTTCGCCCTCGTTCAAGAAGAAGTCCGGGGTGGGGTGTTGAAGCGTTTCGAAAGTGGTGCCGCCCGACCGGAGCTTGCCGCCATCCCCGAACTTGATTGGGTGAAGGCTAGGAACCCTCTGACCCCTGGTGTGTGAGCCTGTGGTAGTTGCGCGCCAATCCACAGGTTTGGCCTGTTCTTCTCGTACCCTGTAGCCCGTGGGAAGTTCTGGGACAACACTTTTGCTGGTGGCGGCTGCCATCTTGTGGTTGATCTATTTGGTTCCCCTCTGGCTTAAGCGCAGCGAGTATTACGCGACAGAACGCAATGCCACCAGGCTGGGCCAAACCCTGCGGTTACTGGCAAATACGAGCGAAGTTTCTGAGGAAATCACGGCAGAACTGAAGGCCCGCTCCATTGCTAAGAAAGAGAAGGAAGCGCAACGCCAGTTGCGCATCCTTTCGTCCCCCGCACTCACTCTTGCGGAGCGCCGCCGGAGAACCAAACAAGTTTTTTCGCTCTCGTTGCTGATTGGTATTACGGCGGCGTCGACCGCCTTCCTTGCAGGGTGGCCACTGGAAGTGATCTGGGCGTCCAGCACGGTCGTGACTCTGTCACTCGCAGTTCTGAGTCGTCTCAACCGGGTGAGCTCGCTGGCGAAAACAGCGGCGTCCCCCTCGACCAGGCGCCGAGTTGCGCCACCCGTCACCGTCCGAAACGCGGTGCCGGAAGTACCCGAGCCTTTAGCGCCACAGAATGTTTCCGCACAGGTGGTGTTGCCTACCCGGGATGAGTTAGTCCGGCAGGCCAGAAGAGTGGCGCTTGTCAATAGGCCCCAGGACTTCGCAGAGGAAAAGCTGGCCGTGGTTTCTGAGTTTGCCGCGATGGGGCACATGGAGCCGCAGGAAACAACAAAACTTAACCTTGACGAAATTCTGCAGCGCCGACGCGCGGTGTAATTACTTTTCTTCGTGTGCTGGCGCAGGCATTGAGGCCAGAGGGTTCTGAACCTGGGGTTCTTTCATAGTTCCAGAAGGGTCAACCTCGATACGATTGGGGATAGAAAACTGTTGTGATTCGCCGATTTTCGGCGGATGTTAAGGAGAAAATTCATGAGCGAAGAAGCCACCTGTCCCGTTCTCCACGGATCCCACACCCAAATGGGCTCGAGCGAACAAGAGTGGTGGCCAAAGTCGCTAAACCTTGACATTCTTCACCAGCAGGACACCAAAACAAACCCACTGGGCGCGGACTTCACCTACCGGGAAGCACTGAAAACACTCGATGTTGAGGGTTTGAAGAAAGACCTCCAGGACCTGATGACGGATTCCCAGGATTGGTGGCCTGCGGACTGGGGTCATTACGGTGGCTTGTTCATCCGGATGGCATGGCACTCTGCTGGCACCTACCGCACTGCGGACGGGCGCGGCGGTGCCGGTAGCGGATCGCACCGTTTTGCACCACTGAACTCTTGGCCCGATAACACCAACCTGGACAAGGCCCGCCGTCTGCTGTGGCCGATCAAGAAAAAGTACGGCAACTCCCTCAGCTGGGCCGACCTGATGATTCTTGCCGGCAACGTCGCGTATGAATCGATGGGGTTTAAAACGTTTGGTTTCGGCTTTGGCCGTGAAGATGTCTGGCACCCCGAGAAGGACACCTACTGGGGTAGCGAAAAGGAATGGCTGGCACCGAGTGATGAACGTTACGACGATGTCGAGGACGCGTCGACGATGGCGAACCCTTTAGCTGCGGTTCAAATGGGTCTGATTTATGTGAACCCTGAAGGCGTGAACGGTATTCCAGATCCGCTGAAAACAGCGGCGCATATTCGGGAAACTTTTGCCCGGATGGCCATGAACGACGAAGAGACGGTGGCGTTGACAGCCGGTGGTCACACGGTGGGCAAGTCTCACGGAAATGGCCGGGCCGAAAACTTAGGCCCCGAACCAGAGGCTGCCGAATTGTTTGAACAGGGGCTGGGCTGGAATAACCACACCACCAGAGGTGTGGGCCGGGACACGGTCACTAGCGGTATCGAGGGTGCCTGGACCACGAAGCCCACCACGTGGGACAACGGCTACTTCACGATGCTGTTGAGCAACGAATGGGAGCTTGTGAAGTCACCTGCCGGAGCGTGGCAGTGGGAGCCGGTGGACCTTGCGGAAGAGTTCAAACCTGTGGATGTCGAAGACCCCAGCATCCGGGTGAACCCGATGATGACCGATGCCGACATGGCGATGATTAAAGACCCGATTTATCGCGAAATATCGGAACGTTTCCACCGTGACCCTTCGCTACTCGATGATGCTTTTGCCAGGGCTTGGTTCAAACTGACTCACCGCGATATGGGCCCGAAAGCCCGCTATGTTGGGCCCGAGGTTCCCGCAGAAGACCTGATCTGGCAGGACCCTGTTCCCGCTGGTAACACACGCTTTGATGTGTCAGCCCTGAAGGCGAAGATTGCCGCTTCCGGTCTGTCCGTCTCCGACATGGTCGCTATCGCCTGGGATAGCGCCAGGACGTTCCGCGGCTCTGACCTCCGCGGTGGGGCTAACGGGGCACGGTTGCGCCTTGCCCCGCAAAAAGATTGGGCAGGAAATGAGCCAGAACGCCTCACCCGCGTACTGGCAGTCCTCGAGCCCCTCGCCAACGAGGCGGGTGCGAGTCTTGCCGACACCATTGTGCTCGCTGGTTGCGTGGGCGTGGAGATGGCCGCCGAGGCTGGTGGGCACAGCATCACTGTGCCGTTCTCGCCTGGTCGTGGCGATGCCACCCAAGAAAACACCGATGTGGACTCTTTTGAACCACTGGAACCCCTGCACGATGGGTTCCGCAACTGGATGAAAGACAACTACGTCGTCACCGCCGAAGAGCTTCTGCTCGACCGTGCCCAGCTGATGGGCCTCACCGCCGCACAGATGGCAGTGTTGTTGGGGGGAATGCGGGCGATCGGGACAAACCACGGCGACACCAAGCACGGTGTGTTCACCGACCGCGAAGGCGCCCTCACCACAGACTTCTTTGTGAACCTCACCGATATGTCTTTTGTGTGGGAACCCCGGGGAAGAAATGAGTATGCCATCCGCCACCGCACCACCGGTGAAGTGCACTGGAGTGCGACGCGAGTGGACCTGGTATTCGGGTCAAACTCCATTCTTCGCTCCTACGCCGAGGTGTATGCGCAGGATGACAACCACGAGAAGTTTGTTCACGACTTTGTTGACGCTTGGGTCAAGGTCATGAACGCAGACCGTTTCGACCTGGTCAGCTAACGGATTACGGCAGTATCACCGCGGGCGCACCTGCCGTGGTGATACTGTGGCGTTCTTCGGGCCTGTGGCGCAGTTGGTAGCGCGCCTCGTTCGCAATGAGGAGGTCACGGGTTCAATTCCCGTCAGGTCCACTACTACGGTGCTCGTCGTGCCCAAGGGTTAGGAGTTGACGAGCTGGGCCACCCTTTGGGGCGTGATCCCGAGTAATGCGGAAATATCCCGCATGGTCAGGTGTTCCGCCCGCAGGTCGGCCACAACTTTTCGCACCTCACGCGCGGCTTCATCCCGGAGTAGTGCTGCTTCCGCACTTTTTTCTTGAGCTTCTGTGAAGCGCTCGAGCACTTCGGGGAAGACACCCTCGAGTCGAATGACAATGTCGCAGAGCGCCATGCCGGTTTTATCGTGAATCGCCAGCGCGATTGCTTCCCGCAATTTATCGAGGCGTTGTGCGTGTGCTTCGCAGTCGACGCCGGCCACGTTGGCTCGCCAACCACCGCGACCTTCGGGTTCGCACTGGGCACTAAATTCGGCGGACGTCATGATTAGTCAAGTGTAACTTGACAATCTTAGTAAACCCCCACTTTACTTATCATGCCGCCCCCACCGGGAAAGGCATCATCAGCAAGGAAAGGTTCACCGTGTCACTTAATATCGCCCTGGCCATCATCGCCCTGGGAGTCTCTGCCTACACAGCATTTCGTTTTTCAAGGCAGGGAAGTTCAAGGCCACCGCCAGCGCTGAAACCATGATCCAGGCTGGTTTCGGTTGGATTGAACCCATTTCCTTTGGATTAGTGGGACTAATTGCCTGGCTCGAAATCGCCGGTGCGGTGGGAGTAATCCTGGCGCCAATCGTCGCGTATGCGCTGCCAGGTTTCGCCTGGTTGCAGTGGGTTGGCGTTGCAGCAGCAGTCGGCCTTGCCCTCACCATGGTGGGTGCCGCCTGGGTGCACATCGCCCGGAAAGAGTTCGCCTACACCTGGAAAATGAATGTTTCATTATTCTCGTGGGCTGTATCAGCGGCGGCGTTCCAGGCTGCTGTCGTTCTTCCGCTCTTCGTTTAGAGGAAACTCATCGGTGAGTCCTCGACCGTGTGTTGACCAGTTCGCCAATGCCATCGCCCCACACCCCGAACCGGGGGCACCTCTAGAGCGACAGAGCTTCGCGGGTCAGGGTGGTGCCATCAAGAACGACAACCTGATTTCCTGACACCCCAAAACCACGGATGTCGGTGAAACCCTCGAGGGCGAGGACCCATTCGCCGAGGCTTTCGTCCCACCCCCAAATGCTGTCTGCTGTTGCGCCAAACAACCCGGTTTCTGACCAGTGCAGAAGGTCGGTGATCACTGCCGACTCGCGGAGAGAAAAGCTGTCACCGCCGTCACGGGAGTGTTGCAACCCCTGCTCGGTGGCAAGAACCACCGTTTGAGGGTCCGCTGGATCTAATGCCAGGTCGGATAGGGCAGAAACCTCCAGGGTGGTCCAACTCACACCGGCATCCTCAGATTTCACGAGCGCACCATAGTTTGCGGCAACCCCCATGATGGTGTCCCCGGAGGTTTCCAAGAGGTGGAAATCAACTTCGCCCACCAAGGATTGTCCACTCCAGGTTTCCCCACCATCGGTGGAGACGAGGAGTCCCAGCGGGTCCGGAAAATCAAAAGTACTTCCCGGGTGCCCACTGGCGATTAGGTTCTCGCCGTGGGAGGCCAACCCCATGGCATCAAATTCGGTGCCGATGAGAGTCCATCCCTCGTCACCGTCTTGTCGGTAGACGCCTTCGTGGCTCCCGACGAAGACTTCGCCATCATGCAGGACCAGGTTGTGGACGTGAGTGAGATCGGACAGCTCGGTGGGGGCACCGGTGCTGGTGCAACCGGCGAGGGGAAGCGCCACGACGAGGGCCAACGCTGCTTTACGCATTATTGAGAGTCTCCAACAGGGTTGTCATTTCGATTATTTCCTCACTCTGAACTCGAATAATATCCTCGGCAAGCTGGGCAGCTTCTGCTTGTCGCGAGCCGTCAATCATTCTCACCATCACGAGGGCACCCTCGTGATGGGTAATCATGAGGGTGAGGAATTCGGTGTCGAAGGCGTCGCCTTCCAGGGTTGCAAGCTCGGCGACTTCCGCCTCAGTAGCCATTCCACCCATCCCACCCATGGTTGATCCGGGCATCATCCCTGACACGGTGTCCGCGTCACTCCAGCTGCGCATAATCTCAATCTCGGCGCTTTGGCCGGCAATAATCCGCTCCGCAAGGTCGCGAACATCCTCGGAGCTGCTGTTGGCGAGGGCAAGGTAGGACATATCGATGGCTTGCTGGTGATGGGGGATCATCATCTGCGCAAACATCACCTCGGACTGAGTGCCGATCTCCCCCGAATCCATCATGTGTGGCAGAGAAGAGTCGGGGACATCGATATTGATGGTGCAGGCCGACAGGGGAAGCACCACGAGGGCCGCGAGGAAGGACGTGGTTAGGGTTTTCATCATGCCCACCATGTTCCTCCCGCGGGGCTATGCGCTCGCTGGGTGGAGCTTGGGACTACCTGGCAGGCGAGAAGGTTTTTAGGCTCGAGAGCCAGAGCGACGTTTGAATCGCAGTGCTTCGAGCCGTGAGCCAATCACCAGGGCCGCACCAATGACAACCAAGTTTTTGATGATGTATTGACCCTCCAGGGTTAGACCGAAAGGGAACACATCCCAACACACTTGGGGCAGGAGAACCAGGGGCAGGAAAGTTCCGACCATTTGGGGGGCAAGGAGCAGAATTGCCACCCTGGTTAAGGGTGGAATGAGGAAGAAAATACCGATCAGCACTTCCCAGTAGCCGATGACGGGCACAACAATTTCGGGTGTCCACCAGTAGACGGTGGCCGCGAGGAGTTCTTCGGCGGGGCTGAAACCCACGGTTTTGAGGCCACCAAACCAAATGAACACCACACCAATTCCGATGCGCAGGAACGGAACGCCGATGGCGTTCATGAAGCGGATGATGAGGGCATCAAGTTGGTGGACTCGTTCGCGAAGTGCGCTCATACAAAAAGTGTAGGGCGGGATACTGTGAATCGACGGGTGAGAGTGTCTGTTAACCACCGACCTTTAGGCTGAAGGGGTGAACAAAGAGGCACATAATTCTTGCGACGTGATCGTGGTGGGTGGTGGACATAACGGTCTTGCCGCCGCCGCATACCTGGGGCGGGCAGGCTACTCGGTTACGGTGTTGGAGAGTGAAGCTCAAGTGGGTGGGGCTGCCGTTTCCGCACAAGCCTTCGAGGGTGTTGAGGCTCGTCTCTCCCGTTACTCCTACCTGGTGAGCTTGATGCCACAGAGTATCCGCGACGATCTAGATCTGGATATTTCCCTTATTCGTCGCCGATACTCCTCCTACACGCCGGTTCCGGGAACATCAACGGGATTGCTGATTGATGCCAAAGATGCCGCCCGCACCAGAGCTTCCTTTGAGGAAATTGGGGCGGGGGATGATTACACCAGGTGGCTTGACTTTTACCGTGACACCCAAGTGCTAGCGGCGTCGCTGTTTCCCACCATGACAGAACCTGTGCTGCGCGAATCAGAGGTTCGACGCTTACTGGATTTGGCATCACCGGGGAGAGCGTTGTTTCAGCGCTTCATTGAAACCCCGATCACCACGCTGGTCAACAACACTTTTGAGAATGACATTGTCCGTGGCGTCGTGTTGACCGATGCGTTGATTGGAACATTCCCGGACACCGAAAACGATCCGGCAATGCGGGCCTGTTTTCTGTACCACGTGATGGGGGGCGGAACAGGGGACTGGGATGTCCCGGTGGGTGGGATGGGAAGTGTGAGCGGAGCACTCGAGCAATCCGCCCGCGCTGCTGGCGTGAAAATCTTCACCCACGCCCGGGTGACCAGCATTGGTGTTGACTCCCAGGTTCGATTTGTGACAGATGGGGTGGAGTCGACTCTTCAGGGTCGACTTGTCATCTCGGGAGCCTCAAAGCAAACCCTGTACCGGCTCGCGGGGGAACCAGAAGGGTCACCAGCGATCGAGGGTGCACAAGTCAAAGTCAACATGATGCTCGATCGTCTCCCACGCCTGGCGAACCCCGGGGTGAGCGAAGAAGAAGCGTTCGGTGGGACTTTTCACATCAACGAATCGGGCTCCCAGCTTGCTCTTTCGATAGCGCAAGCCCAGTCGGGAAACATCCCGGAGGTTATTCCGTGTGAAATTTATTGCCACACTTTGAGTGATCGCAGCATTTTGGGGCCATCGCTGCGGGACACCACAGCACAAACCTTGACCATTTTTGCCCTGAATGTGCCCCACCGGCTGATTGTTGGGCGCGATCCTGATGAGGTCCGAGCAGACCTGGAGGCCCGGGTGATGGCATCACTCAATAGTGTGTTGGCAGAACCCATTGAAGACTGCGTGATGAGAGATTCCGCCGGAAACCTGTGTATCGAAACCAAGACGACGATTGATTTAGAGAGCTCGTTAGGTTTGCCCGGGGGAAACATTTTCCATCAACCCTTGAGTGCGCCCTACGTCGAGGATGATGACCCACTGGATACCCCCGCCAGACGGTGGGGCGTTGATTCCGGGTTACCCCACGTCCTTCTCGCCGGCGCCAGCGCTCTTCGCGGTGGCGGTGTGAGCGCTATTGGTGGACACAACGCCGCGATGGCAGCCTTAGAGATTTTGCGCGAGCGCTGAAGTGTTGCTCCGTTAGGGAGCCCCATCAATAGGGCCGGCGGGTTTGCCACACGCGGGACAGGTGTCTGCTCCCACGGCGAGGGGTGCATCACAGTGCACGCAATATTCGGAATCTGGCATCAGAGCCTCCATTCTTCGGCCAAGCTGCATCGTTGCAGTCTGGCACCCCTTCACCCTATGACCACAGGCTGAGAAGCGGGGCCGTAAGCGGGGAAATAGTGCTGCTTCGTCCCTGCCCAGAGACACTGCCCGTTTTCCCAGGGCACCGATTAGGGTGAGGGCATGGAGCAGCCCTGCACTGTCATCGTCCCGCTAACACCGAAGGATGGCCACCGAGAATCTGTGCTGTCGCTCTTGGACGAGGTGGTGCCAGAGATTAGAGCGGGTCAAGGGTGCACGCGCTATGACGTCATGGAGGAAGTCACCGGCCGGATTATCTTGATCGAAGAATGGGAATCGCGTGAAGCGTGGCACGCGCACTTTGAGTGGCCTGCGATTCTCCGCCTCAAGCGGGAACTTCCCTCCCTGGTGGACATGCCGGTGGAGCGCTGGGAAATGTATCAGCGCCCGGGAATCTAAGATAGGGACACCGTCTTTGAAAGGGTGGTCTTTGCCCATGGCTCAACCCCCAGGCCCCGTTATCACGCTTGGCGTGGGAATTATGGCGCTTGTGTCGGTGGGACTTCCGGTGTTGGCGATTGCCTTGGCCATTGCCGGCTTAGTGCTCTCCAACCGTCTCTTTCGCGTGGCCAAAGCGGAGGGAACAAAAGTTTCTGGCCTCACGGTGACGGCACGAATTCTGTCCATCCTGGCTCTTGTTTCCACCACAACCCTGATGGTGTTGGCTTTTCCGATCGCCATGGGTTGGTAGGAATACACAACCACGCGCTGGCCGTGGGGATTGTTACCCGGGAAGCGGAGAAAGCACGCCGTCCCGAAGGGTGAAGTGTCCCCCCACAAGGGTGTGAACCACGTCGATGTCTCGGATGGCAGCAACTTCGTCATCGAGGGGATTCTTGGACAACACCACCATGTCGGCTAAATACCCAGGCTTTAGCATCCCTTTGCGATCGGCCTGACCTGTGGCCTGGGCTGACCCCACCGTGTAAGTCCAGAATGCGTCGTGAACGCTGACCCTCTCCTGGGGTCCGATGATGGCACCGTCGCTTGCTCGGCGGTCCACCATGGCGTGAATAATCTCCAGGGGGCGCCCGGTGGCCACCGGGCGGTCCGAACTGCCCCCCACCATCACCCCGGCAGCAATGAGGCCTTGATGGCGGTGAATCAGGGAGGTGCGTTCTTCCCCCATTGCCTGGGCCATCTGAACACCGAGCTCTGGCATGAAACCTGGTTGCGTAATGATGGCGACCCCTAACGCGGCCGCCCTAGCGGCCTGCGCATCGGTCACCACACCACCGTGTTCAATCCGATGGGGGATCAGGGGTGGGCCGTGCAGGGCGAGGGCAGTATCAAACGTCGTGAGCGCTAATTCCACTGCCCGATCGCCTATGGCGTGGGCGCCAATGGCCCAGCCGGAAGCTGCCGCCTCCATCATGGTGGCCACGAGGTCTGCTTCGTCGGCTTGGAAGTACCCGTAGTTGTTGGCGGGGCCCGCCGCAAAAGGAGCAGACATGGCACCGGTCCAGGCGAGCATGGAACCATCAAGGAAGATTTTCATGGGCCCCAAAGACAATCGGTCATCGCCTAAGCCGGTGCGAATCCCAGCATCGAGGGTCAGCCCGTGGGGGTCTTCGCGGTGGCCCGCCGCCGGATGCAGCACATCCGAAACCACCATCAGTTGGGCGCGGGAGCGCAACACCCCCCTGGCTCGCGCCGTTTGATACGCGCCAAACTCAAGTGGGCTAAAACCAATCCAGCCGCCAGCGATACCGGTTTCGGTGAAGCTGGTGATTCCCTCTGTCGCATAGACCGCGGTGGCACGATCCAGTGCCGCCACGAGTTCTTCCTGGGATTTTGGTAACAGAAGCTCTTGAACAACACTTTGTGCGCGTTCTTCTAAGACCCCGGTGGGATTACCGGCACTATCGCGCACGATCACGCCGCCCTGGACCTCAAGAGAGGGGGACTCGGCAAACCCGGCAAGTGTGAGGGCCTTCGTGTTGACAATGCAGGCGTGGCCGGAGGTGTGACGAAGAAACACTGGGTTTTCTGGCAGGAGTGCGTCAAGAACCGCAATATCGGGGTAAAGACCCCCGAAGGCTTCTTGGTTATACCCCTGAGCAAGCACCCATTCGCCAGGGCCCAGGAGGCGCGCTTTCGACGAAAGCGCGTCGTACACTTCCTCCAGGCTGCCAAGTTTCTTGCAGTCAATTTCTGCAAGGGAGAGACCAAACCATCCGGTGTGACAGTGGGCATCATTGAACCCGGGCACCAATAACTGGCCTTTGGCATCGAGTATTTCCTGACCTGGTGGCGCCTCGCCACTACCAAGGTCTAAGACCAGACCATGGGAGATCCCAATCCATGTTGCGCGCGGATTGTGGGGATCCATGGTGTGGATGATGGCGTTCTGAATCACAAGCTCAAACACCCTGTTTACTCACCCCCACCCGTGGTCCCAGTCACACAATAAAACACACAGTAGCTGATGGCGATGCCGGGGTGAGGACGCGGGTGAAGTTCTGGATAAACGCGTCTGCGAGGGGTCCTTGGCCAGCGGAGCGACCGGCATGTCGCGCGCGTCCCGAAGAGATGTAATAACTGTGGTGTTTCTGATGGTGAGCGACCCTAACCGACAGAAACACCACGATAATCATTACCCTTTCGGGGCCCGAAACGATTCCGATGCAGATCGGGGCCCACCTGCGAGCCTGGCGAATGGTACTCAATCTCACTGCGGCACAGGTGGCCGACCGGGCGGGAATTTCTGCGGTGACGTTGCGCAAGCTGGAGAGTGGATCGGGGGGGACCACCACCACCTCACTGTTAGCCGTGCTGAAAGCGTTGGGACTTCTTGACTACGTCAGTGACGCCTTAGACCCGCTTGAGCGAGACATCGGTCGCGCTCGCGCCGATCGCCTCACCCGGCAGAGGGCCCGGTCATGACCGAGCGGTACCTCGATGTTTACGTGCATGACCTCCCCTGGGACCGTCACGCAGGGCGCGCATCCTTTCATCACGGTCGCTCACCGATCAGTACCACTTTTCATTACCGCGAGGAATATCTCTCTGACGCAGCTTCTTTTGCTCTTGACCCCAGCCTCCCCCTTGCGTCAGGGGCCCAACACGTGCCAGGGATTCCGGGGGCCTTTCTCGATGGCGCCCCCGATCGCTGGGGAAGAAATCTGCTGGATATAGCCCACCGCAAAGCTTCCCCGACCGGTCGACCCACCCCGCTGGTGGCGAGAGACACGAGGGGTCGGTTGCGCGTGGGACCAGGGTCGTCCCGCAGAGGGCAGTTTGTGGGAATAGGTGTTTAGGCGGCGAGCCAGGTTCGCTCGTCATCCGCGAGTTTGCGGGGCGCACCCGCGCTGAAGTTATACGCCACCAAAGAAACAAAACCCTCGGCAAACACGACAGCGGATTCCTGGTCAAAGACTCGGCATGCCAGCCGGAAGGAGGAACCACCGACGTGGTCGACGGTCATTCCCACCTGGATGGGTTCTGACCGGTAATGCAGGGGGGCGGTGTATTTCAGTTGCTGTTCTGCCACCACGAGTCCGCCCGACAAAATAGTGGAACCGGGGCCTTCGGCGGGGATTACTCTCGCCCTGGCTTCTTCGAGGAGGCGGAAAAACACCACGTTGTTGACGTGGGCAAAGGCGTCGCTGTCACCCCACCGCAAATTAACATCGACGACTCTTTCGTGTGACATTCCCTACCCCTTTTCGCTTCTGGCCACGATAGCTGACGGCGGGAGGGAAAGAAGGTCATCCCTGTGCAGTTATCGAATTTTCCTTGCTTTGTGGACATCCCTCTGCGAGAGTGCGGGAAACGCGGGTTCCCATCGGTGCTGATAGCTCTCCCGGATGTGTTGGTTCTTTCTCGCAGAACCCCCCTAAGGAGCCCTGATGCCTACACGCCCTCGTACCCTTCTTGCCACCACCTCGGTTGCTGTGCTGAGCCTCGCCGTACTACTGCCGACAAGCGCCAGTGCGCAGGGGGTGTGGAGTCAGCAGGGCGCCGATATCCCGGGTGCTGCCGTGGGAGACAATTTTGGCATCGCACTCGATGTGAGTAGTGACGGCACCACTCTTGCGATTGGTGCCGACTCCAATGACGATGGCGGGACTGATGCTGGTCAGGTTCGAATAGTGGGGATTACCGGCGGAGCGTGGACCCAGAGTGGTCTCACCCTCGAGGGAGGTGGCGCTTCCCACTATTTTGGGTCCGCTGTTTCGCTGAGCGGTGATGGAACCAGGGTGGCCATTGGCGCACCTTTTGGTGGCGTCTCGTCCGCAGGACTCGTTCAAGTGTGGGAGTTGGCGTCGGGAACCTGGGCGCAAATGGGGGCTGACATCGCCGGCGAAGGTGCCGGCGATCGGGCAGGGAGCTCTGTCGCCATCAGCGGCGATGGGACAACCGTGGTCATCGGGTCACCCTTTAATGATGATGCGGGAACAGACCGGGGAGAAGTGCGCGTTTTTAGTTGGAACACCGCCACCACCACCTGGGACCGCACCGGCAGCGTTGACGTTGCCGGCGAAGCCAATCAGGACCGGCTGGGGTATTCCGTTGCCATCTCTGAGGATGGCAGTGTCATTGCTGCGGGCGCCAGAGACAATGATGGTAGTGGCACAGCGGCCGGACACGTCCGGGTATTTGGCTTCACTACCGCCACCAACCAATGGGACCAACGGGGTTCTGATATTGAGGGTGAAGCGGCGGGTGACCGTTTTGGCACCTCGGTGTCACTGGATTCCACCGGCACCGTGGTGGCCATCGGGGCTCCAGAAAATTCTGTCGGATCAACCGCGGTGGATGCGGGCCACGTTCGGGTGCTGTCATGGAACGCTGGCACCACGACCTGGGTCCAACAGGGTGCCGATCTAGAGGGCGCAGCCGGTGATCTACTGGGTACCTCCCTCAGTCTGTCCGCGGCGGGAACCAGAGTCTTGGTGGGCGCCCCCGGTGGAGCAGTTCCCGGCGTTGATGCCGGATATGCGAGGCTTTATGGCCAAAGTTCTGGAGCATGGGGTCCCCTGGGTACTGATCTCACCGGCGAAGCCGGTGACACAGCAGGAAGCGCGGTAGCGCTGAGTGCTGATGGCACCACAGCAGCACTCGGGTTGCCCTCCCACGATGGTGTGGCGAATAACGCTGGGTTGGCCCAGGTGTTTCGCTACACGGTGACCGTGGTGGAGGGTGAGGGGGAGAGTGCAGAACACCCGGGAGTCCCTGGCATCTATCTTCACGTCGCAGGCCCGGTGGGCAGAAGTGTTCAGGGCTCCCCGGTGTATTACGGGTCAGACCGTGTGGCCTACACCTCGTCCTACCTACTCAGCATCATTTCCTCCTCGGGTGACACTCTGCGGGTGATGGCCGAAGGATCAGTGAATGCCACCGGGAACTTAGAGGCGATGGTCGCACTACCTGCGCTTCGACCAGGAAACTATGACGTCGTCTTCACCGGTCGACACCTGGGCGGTGCCGGGTTGTCCCTTAGCGCGAGGATTGTGGTGGGCACTGATGGCGCCATCAGGGCCATGGAGGACAATGTTGCCCTGATGAGGGGCTAATACATTAACAATTTGGAGCGCAAAATGCGCTCGTATGTGGGAATATCGCCGTGGGCGAGGGCGAGGTCATTCCAGTCCGCAATCATGGCGATATCGCCCGAATCATGAAGGATCAGCACGCAAGGCTCGCGCCCGGCACTGGCACGGCGAATTTCGGGGGATGCGCTGCGGGGTGTGACCACGTCGTGGGTGTGGCCATCAGAGGCCAGCCGGGCCAGCAGGGCTTTCCAGGAGGCACTCACGCCGGTTCGTGAATCTGTGATGCGAGAAAGATCGCACCCCGGAAGACCGAGGAAGCGCCCGAGGGCGCGCAGGGGACCGCGTTCGCTCTGATAGACGCCCACGAGTTTTGCCATCATTCCCCCTGCCATCACCCTAGGACGCGACGGCGTCGTGTGGCTGGGTGTTAGGAGAGTGAGTTTTCGCGTTCTGATTCAGCGTTTTCTTGCGCAGCGCTCTTGGTGCGCAATGGAAGCCCCCGAATAAACCAACTCATCACAAACCCGAGGGTCATCAAGATTGCCGCAATAACGAAGATTCCCAGAGCAGATTCGACAAAACCGATGCGGAAGGCCGCCGTCAAGCGATCATCAGCGCCAATGAGGAAGGAGCTATCTGCGGTGATGGAGAGGCCCTCACCCTGTCCCTGTAACGAGTCGAGCAAAACCTTATTGGCAGGGTTGGCCAGCACGGCAGGGTCCGCCAGGGCGCTCTCCAGACCCGCCACGACCGAAGGTCGTGCAAAGGCCAGGTCGATCTGGTCTTGCACGCGGCTAAAGAGCACCGTCATGAAAACGGCCACCCCTAACGTTCCGCCAATTTGGCGGAAGAAGGTGGCCGAGGATGTGGCAACACCGATGTTTTTGGCCTCCACCGCATTCTGGCTGGCAATCATCAGGGTTTGCATGAGCTGACCTAAGCCCAAACCGATGAACACCATTCCTATGGACATCACCCAGAGGGGTGTTTCGGCATCCAAGAAGAAAACCATGTACACAAACGCGAGGGCGAGGAGACCCGAACCGGTGTTCAAGAAAATGCGGTACTTACCGGTTGCCCCGGTGATTTGTCCCGAGGCGATACTGGCGGTCATCATTCCGGCCACCATCGGTAACATCAAAAACCCTGCCATCGTCGGGGTGGCGCCGTAGGCGACCTGAAGAATGAGGGGCAAGGTGACCATCCCGCCAAACATGGCAATCCCCACAATGAAGCCGAGCACTTGGGTTCGCGCAAAAGGCACGTTCTTGAACAGGCTGAGCGGAATCAGTGCTGATTCCCCGGCAGCCCGTTCCACAAGAATGAAGGCAATCACACCGGCGATACCGAGCGCTAAAAGCCCCAGGGTGAGAGGTGAAGTCCAACCCCAATCGCGACCCAATTCGGCAACAATCAGCAACGGCACCAAACCGAGGGCAATCGTGGCGGCACCCCACCAGTCAATGCGCTGGGGTTTCGCGAAGTGGGGGACATGGAGGAAGGTAAACACCAAAAACATGGAGATTGCGCCGATGGGCAGGTTGATTAAGAAAATCCAACGCCATCCTTCAAACCAGAGGAACTGGTCAATCCCGGCAAAGAAACCACCGACGACAGGGCCGATGACACTGGAGGTACCAAAGACGGCCAGAAACACCCCCTGATAGCGGGCGCGATCGCGCGGGGGAACAATATCGGCGATGATCGTAAGCGCCAAGGCAAAAAGACCACCGGCTCCCAGTCCTTGGAGGGCCCGGTAGGCAGCCAACTCATACATGGTGGTGGCAAGACCCGAGGTGAGCGACCCCACAACAAATATGGCGATGGCCACCATAAACAGGGGTCGTCGACCAAAAATATCGCCCAACTTGCCATAAATGGGGGTCGAAATGGTGGAGGTGATCAAATATGCGGTCGTCGCCCAGCCCTGCAAGGCCAGCCCATCCAGGTCATCGGCCACCGTCCGAATAGCAGTGCTCACGATGGTTTGATCGAGCGCTGCCAAAAACATTCCCGACATCAAGCCGGCAAGAACCAGAAGGATTTGACGATGTGACATTTCACCGGTCGAAGCCGCTGATTTCATTGCTTCGCCGCGTGCGCTGGTAGCCACCTGGTAAAACGCCCTTTCTGAAGACTTTGGGAGTTTACGCCCGCTTTTTATGCTTTAGCTTCATGCGGACAAAAAGTGGAGGGTGTCGGGGTAGTTCCGGTTAGAGGGAGAGGGAAGGCTGGTTCCCACCTGGGCTGTCAGTTTTTTCGTCGGTGTGGGTGGAAAATCCAACGGCGTAACGTTCCTTTGCGTTTCCCACCCCGCTCGGCCAACAATCCTCATTCGGAGTGTTGACGTTGGTCGCTGTCAACGGTGGGTCTCGCGCTAGCACCCTGCGGCACTCACGCAGTATGTACCTTCCTATGGCCTAGATGTACTCGGTCATGACGTTGGTAACACTTTTCGGGTTGTGACGTAGCGAAGACCTCCTAGGTTGTGAGTAATCACACACCACATCTCTAGGAGGTCTTCGTGGCCCACGCTAATGCAGTTCTGACTCCGGTTGGTCGGCGACTTCTCGTCGATCGGGTGCTCTCCGGTCGCCCGCAGTCTCATGTCGCGAAAGAACTCGGGGTGTCGCGGCAATGTGTCGCCCGGTGGGTTTCGCGATTCCAGAGTGAGGGTGTTGCCGGACTCGAAGACCGATCATCCAGACCCACACGGTCGCCCACGCACACTCCGGCCCCGGTCCGAGAGTTGCTGCTTGAGGCGCGGGCCCGTGAACGTTTGGGACCACCGGAGCTTGCGGTTCGGTTCGGGGTCAGCGCCTCGACTGCGTCGCGGATTGTTGCCCGGGCTGGCCTGCCGAAGCTGTTCGATCTGGACCCCGTCACAGGGATTCAGATCAGGGCCTCGCGCCGAAGCACACGTCGTTATGAACGTGAAGCTCCTGGCGACTTGATCCACATCGACGTGAAGAAGCTGGGCCGGATCCCTGACGGTGGTGGCTGGCGCGGGCGAGGACAGACACGCAGCAACCATACTGTCGGGCACAGCATGCACGGTCGGGTTGGTTTCGATTACGTCCATGCGGCCGTCGATGACCATTCCCGGTTGGCTTATGCGGAGGTGCTCGCCGA
>FUWD013187846.1_pt1 | contig 17009 bp, 12 predicted proteins | sample 1063281 | NCBI WGS metagenome assembly FUWD01 (sample SAMEA79048168, study PRJEB19326) | metagenome | biome: marine | reverse complement strand
TTGATTTCAATCCTCCCTTAAAGGCTGTGCTGCGGATCATAGTTTCAATTCTTTCCCAATTAATTTCTGAATCTGGCAGGTATCAGAGTTTTGGCGGTCGTGCAGTATGCCGACCTGTTGCAGAAAGCAGCACCTTGCGCAAACGGATATTTGCCGGTGTAACTTCCACAATCTCACCCTCACGTATGAATTCAATCGCCCGCTCCAAGGTCATCGGTATAATTGGAGTCAATACAACATTTTCGTCTTTTCCTGAAGCACGGTGATTGGTGAGTTTCTTTTCTTTACAGGGATTTACGTTGAGATCCGAGTCACGATTATGCTCACCAATTATCATGCCCTCATAGACTCGTTCTCCTGCGATTATGAATAAAATACCTCTGGGTTCCAGATTGAAAAGTGCATACGGTACACCTTTACCCTGGCGATCGGCCACAATTGATCCAGTAAAGCGGATCGGGAAATCCCCGCGATACGGCTCATATCCGGAAAGATAAGAGTTCAAAATTCCGGTACCCCGGGTATCTGTCAAAAACTCGTTGCGGTAACCGATTAATCCACGTGATGGTATGTTGAACTGGACTTGTATCCTGCCTGATCCGTGATTGACAAGGTTGATCATTCTACCTTTTCGCTGTGATAATTTTTCTGAAACAACACCCAGAAACCCTTCTTCGCAATCAACATAAACATGTTCGATCGGCTCCAGACGTTCTCCGTTTTCTTCCTTGTAAATCACTTCAGGACGTCCGACAGCAAGTTCGAATCCTTCCCGCCTCATGGTTTCAATGAGAATAGCCATTTGCAGTTCACCCCGGCCTTTGACCAGAAAGCGTTCTGCATCTTTTGTTTCTTCAAACTGCAGCGAAACATTAGAGAGGGTTTCTTTGTGAAGCCGTTCTTTAATTTTGTTTGACTGAACCAGTTTTCCTTCCTGCCCCGCAAAAGGCGAGGTGTTGGTGTAGAAAAACATGGAGATAGTAGGCTCATCAACAGTAATCCGTTTCAATGCTTTGGGCTGTTCTTTGATGCAGATGGTGTCGCCAATCCGGACATTTTCGATGCCTGCCAGGATCATTATTTCTCCCGGCTCAATCTTCTCCACTTCCTGCATGGTAAATCCTTCATAAACCTGTACTTTGCTGGCGCGTAAGGGATTTTCCTTGTCTCCTTCACCAATACAGACCAACTGTTCGTTTTTGGCTACAGTACCATTTGCAACACGACCTATTGCCAATTGTCCCAGATAATCAGAGTAATCCAGATCTGCAACCAGCATCTGAAAAGGCTCCTCCGGAATATGTTTTGGAGCAGGCAGTTTCTCAATAATTGTGTCAAATAACGGATTCAGATCCGCAGATTGATCTTCCAATTCATATTTGGCAATTCCATCCTTGCCGATTGCATACAAGACAGGGAATTCCAATTGTTCCTCGTTTGCATCAAGATCTATGAACAAATCATAAATTTCATCAAGAACTTCAGCAACACGTGCATCCTTACGATCAATTTTATTGACCACCACCACCACTTTTTTCTGACCTTCAAGAGCTTTTTTCAACACAAACCGGGTTTGTGGCAATGGACCTTCTGAAGCATCAACAAGCAGAATTACACCATCAACCATCATCAAGGCCCGCTCCACCTCTCCACCAAAATCCGCGTGTCCCGGAGTATCAAGGATATTGATTTTAGTTTCATTCCAGGTCACTGAGCAGTTTTTCGCAGCAATGGTAATTCCCCTTTCACGTTCCAAATCCATACTGTCCATAATCCGCTCGTCCACAGACTGATTATCACGAAAGAGACCGCTTTGGCGGAACAATTGATCAACGAGGGTGGTTTTTCCATGGTCAACATGGGCAATGATAGCTATATTGCGGATACTATTATTTAAGATTGCGTTTTCCATTATTTAATAATTTTAATGTGTTTATTGTTTAGTAGTTCTGCTTAGCCAGCGTTCCACTTCAAACTCCAGGATACGGTGAATTGGATCTGCTCGCAGCAGTCTTATTTCCAGACGCTGTCCTGCCTGTAGAGTACGGTTTTTGCGACGTCCCTGTAAACTGAGTCGTTCTTCGTCAAAAATATAAGAATCGTCATGCATTGAATCAAGCGGCAAAAACCATTCGAGCCCATGCGGTTCAAGGTTCACCCGAAAACCCTGGCTGTCAACAGAAATCACCACAGCCTGAAAAGTTTGTCCGGTATGAGGTGCAAGAAAATCCACTTTCATTAAATCAATACTCTGGCGCTCAGCTTTTTCTGACCGCCGTTCCTGCTGCGAGCACTGTTCTGCCATTTCACTGTTTACCTGTGGAAGTGTTCTTTTTCCAGTCCTTAAACCTTGATCCTGGTGCAGCATATCCTTGATAGCACGGTGCACCACCAAGTCCGGGTATCTGCGTATTGGCGACGTGAAGTGCGCATAATACTCTGCAGCAAGTCCAAAATGGCCTTTGTTGATTGTCTGATAGACGGCCAAAGCCATCGTACGCAGCAAAAGAACCTGCAGTTGATCGAAATTCGGCAGTTCCTGAATTTGCTCAATGACTGTATTGAACAACTGTGGATCTGACAATTTTTCTGGTGATGTTCTTACACCAAAGCGAAAAAAAGTTTGCTTCAGTTTTTGCAATTTCCGCATGTCCGGACGTTCGTGGACCCGGTAAAGAGCCGGCATCTTGTTTTTCACACAGTGACGGGCCACCGTTTCGTTTGCTTCCAGCATAAATTGTTCAATCAGCTTCATTGCACTCGATTGATATTTTCGTCCTACTCCGGTCATTTGCTGATCTGCATCAAATTCAAAGACTTCTTCAGCAAAACTAAACTGAACGGCTCCACGCTGAATCCGTTTGCGTTCAAGAATCATTGCCAGCTTGTGCATTTTCCGGATGTTCGTCTGCAGTTCCGGATCGCGAATGGAAGAAGTTCTTCCTTCAAGTAAGTCGGCCACGTCCTCATAAATCAGACGGGCACGGCTACGGATGACGCTTTCTGAAAGCGAATAACCGACTACTTCTCCTTCGGCAGTAATCCGCATTTCACAAGTAAGTGTCAGCCGGTTAACTTGCGGTCGCAAGCTGCACAAATTGTTGGAAAGTCCTTCCGGAAGCATTGGAACCGCATGCGTTGGAAAATAGACACTTGTTCCCCGCAGAAGTGCTTCCTGGTCCACAGGATCTTCCGGTTGAACGTAATGCGCCACATCTGCAATTGCCACAAAAAGACGAAATCCTCCGGAAGAGTCTTTGTCAGGAATCACGCAGACTGCATCGTCAAAATCACGGGCGGATTTTCCATCAATTGTCACAAAATCCAAATCTCGTAAATCCCTGCGTCCGGAAGATGCATCAAAACGAACCTGCTGTGAAAAATTATTTACATGTGCCAGAGCTTCTGCAGGATATTCAGTTCGAATCAGGTTTTCATTGAGAATCAGCTGAAAACCCAGTTCGTGGTCGCTCGTATTTTCCAGTGCACGCAAGACACGCCCGCATGGAGCAGGAAATGTTTTTTTAGTTTGTTTTTTTTCTTCCAGTAATTCAACTTCAACCAACGTTCCGGATTCCAGTTCCGGAAGATCATCTTTCGGAGCAATACGGAGAAACGGCAACCCTGAATTACGGTGTACCGGAACTGCAACGGTTTCACGCTTAGTTCTTTTTAAACGTGCTAGTATTTCTCTTGATGCACGCTCAAGAACTTTGATAATTTCACCCTTTTGTTTGCTGCGAAAACCTCGTTTACGGAAGACCTCAATTTCAACCATGTCACCCTCCATGGCAAAGCCCTGCTCGTGCTCACCGATAAACACGTCAGGGCGTCCTCCTCCAATTGCAACAAAACCGAAACCCTTTGGATTGCGAGTGAAATAGCCTGTTTCTGTTTTTCCTGAACTCCTTCTTGGCCGCCTTTCAGGTGTCTTTTTCCAGACTGATTCAGTTTTAATTTTTTCTATATTTCCTTTAGTTTTTGCTTTTGAACCAGTTCTTTCGGTTATTTCCTGAGATTTTTGGTAACGGGTGCCATGCTTGGCAATTTTTCCGTCTTTTATCAGTTTCAGTAATTCTGCTTTCAGTTTTGCGGTCGCTGCTTTTTCCAGTCCTAGTGAACCGCGGATTTGTTTTACGGACAATGAATCTCCTTGCTTTTCCAGCATACGGAGAATGGCTTTTTTATTTGATTTCATTATGTTATTTATTCTTCTTTGTTCAGCTTTTCCAAATGTGACTCAATATTTTGCATCGCCAACGGTTGAAGCCGTGGGTCTAGTCCTTCGTAAAGCTGCTCCAGAATTTCCTCTTTGGAATTTCCAGATTTAGATAATTTTAGTATTTGTGATTCACGTTCACGGCGATGTTTGAGCGTCTCAATCAGACGGTGAGTACTTCGCATCGGAATTCCGTGAGAGGGAATAATTACTTCCGGATTGAGCGCAATTACTTTTTCGAGAGTAGAAAAATAGGTTGCCATATTCCCTTCAGGTGAGGGAATGACAACTGTGCCGATACCCTGAATCAGGTCTCCCACGAGAAACCAGGCGAGTGAGTCCGGAGCCAAACCCAAATGTCCGGCATCATGTCCGGGTATTTCATAAACCCGGACAGATGAACCATGCCAGCATGTTACTTCTTCGTTTTCTGTAGCAAATCGCAACTCAACATTCTTGAAATAGTCTTCTCCATATTTGAGAGTTAATCTCTGTTGAGTGTCTTGACTGAGAATGATGGGAATACGCAGATGACGGGCTAGTTTATTTGAAAATTGGTGATGATCCGGATGATGATGCGTGAGAAAAACTGCATCCAACATTTTGTCCTCGATTGTGTTAAGTAAACACCCGTATTCTTCTTCTGAATTTGGTGAGGGATCCACCAGCAATTTTGCGGCATCTGCATCTCCCAGCAGTAAAGCATTGGTCCTGGTAGCTGGCGGAAGTGTCGCAGATCTGACTGCCAGTATCGGAATTCCATCCAGCATTTCCAGACATGGTACTCTGTCTTTTTCGGCAAAATCCTGTGACAAATCACCAAATTCTGTAGCCTCCGGGTTTTTCACCAATCCTTCTAAAACCCAACGTGTTGGCGGAACCATCAAGATCTTTCCAGTACGAAAAGTTTCCAGCAAATCCTTTGCAGAACTCCAGAAACTGTCTGCAAATTCTCCTGAATCAACTTTAAAACTGATTCGTTCCCGCAAATCAACCCGATAAAACCATGTCCTGAAACGAACGGGGGCAAACGGTGGAGCCAGGGCCTCCGCAAGTTCACTAACTGACAACACCTCACCGTTCAAAATTCCAGCCTCAAGATCATAGCCTAGTTCTTCTATAATTTCCCGCTGCAGGGCCCGCATACGCCGTGCATCGTGTTCACAGAGAAATTCTGTTTCAAACGCAACTGAAGATTCATCTTTATCAATTTTACCACCAGGAAAAGCATGATATCCCGGAAAGGCAAGCAGATACGATTGTCGCTGAACCGCAAAAATCTGCTCCTCGTGTATAAATAAAACTGTGACCGACTCAAGTGGCCGTAGATTGTTCATTATTTATTTGCGTTTGAAATATTTTTTACTGCACTCTCATTTTTTGCAGTCCATGTTTTAAATCTCCTGCAGATACAGCAACCACACGGATGGAGTGTGGTGCATATTTTTCGATGAATACGAACAAAAAGTCTGCAGTTTTTTTGGTCAATTGATACACTCCGCGACTGTACCAGGCAGCCTGAACTGCATAATAATCCTGAATTGGTTTCTGTACACCTGCTTTGCCAACATTATTTGTAAATTTAAGATCTACAATTATTCCGGAATCAGGATCAAACCAATCCAGCCGTGCTTTGCAGTCCAGACAAAATTCCGGATCCTGCCAAAACAATGAAACTTCAGCTTTACCTGAATCCCAAAGTTTTTTAATTTGCGGATGAATTTGAAAGACCCTGCGGATGTTTTGTAAGCGCTCCCACTCATTTGCCTTGAGCACTGTTTTTCTACTGTGTTGTTCAGAAAATTCTGCCCAGCGTTCTTTCCCAAGTTTTCCTCGCTGACGCAATCCATTTGGAGCACAGACATAAAGCTCTTCAAACTTTTCCTCTTCCAGTAGCAGGCAATGTCCTGCACTCCCAAATTGCATTGCCTGTAGATTTTTATATGTGTCATTTTGTTTTGAAGCAGTTGAAAGCCACTGCTTGAGAGTGGATTGATTAAGGCCGGGTAGTTGCCTGTACTCCTCAAAGGGGAGATTGTGAACTATTCCGAAGGCTTCGGTTTTGTTCACTCTCCTTCCTCATAACTTTCCAGGGGCGGGCAGGAACAAACCACATTTCGATCACCATGTACATTGTCCACACGTGCAACAGGTGGCCAATATTTGTGTCGGCGAAGAGAAGCCAGTGGATAAACAGCAACTTCTTGAGAATAGGAATGAGACCATTCAGGATCGGCGAGATCTTCGGATGGATGCGGTGAATTTTTAAGAGGATTATCAATTTTGTCCCACTCTCCGGATTCAACCCGTTGTGTTTCTTTGCTGATCGAAATCATGGCTTCACAAAAACGATCGATTTCTGCTTTGGGCTCGCTTTCAGTGGGTTCAATCATCAATGTTCCAGGAACCGGCCAGGACATGGTTGGTGCATGGAAACCATAGTCTATCAAACGTTTGGCAATGTCTTCTTCAGTAATTCCGGAAACCTCTTTCAAAGGCCGAACGTCGATAATGCACTCGTGTGCAATTAACCCATTTTTTCCTGTATAAACAATCGGATAGTGTTCTTTTAAGCGTTGTGCCAAATAATTCGCACTTAGAATTGCTACCTGTGAAGATTTTTTCAAACCACTTCCACCCATAAGCTGTATAAAAACCAGGGAAATTGGCAGTATGCCGGGACTACCCCATGGTGCAGCTGAAACTGCAGTGTTTTCCAGGGGGAGGCCTTCTATCGGAACAACACTGTGATTCGGCGCAAACTTAGCAAGATGCTCTTTCAAACCAATCGGACCCATCCCCGGACCGCCTCCGCCGTGTGGAATACTGAATGTTTTGTGCAAATTTATATGCAGAACGTCTGGTCCCAATTTACCGGGTTGGGCAATTCCCATCAAAGCATTCAGGTTTGCGCCATCCATATAAACCTGGCCCCCATTTTCATGAATGATGTCACAGATCTGTATCAGGCTGTCTTCAAATACACCATGCGTTGAGGGATAGGTAATCATCAGGGCAGCAAGATTTTCTGCGTGTTTTTCTGCCAGTATCCGCAAATTTTCCAGATCTATATTTCCATCCTGATCACATTTTACAATAATGATTTTCATGCTGGCCAGTGTTGCACTCGCTGGATTTGTACCATGCGCAGAGCTGGGAATCAGGCAGACATTACGCTGTTCTTCACCTCGTGATTTGTGATAGGAGCGGATGGTCAGCAAACCGGCATATTCACCTTGCGCACCGGAATTCGGCTGCATTGAAACTGCATCAAATCCGGTAATTTGTATGAGAGCATTTTCCAGTTCACCGATCAAATCCCGGTAACCCTCTGTCTGCTGCGGTGGTGCAAAGGGGTGAATATTCGCAAATTCAGGCCAGCTGATAGGTATCATTTCTGAAGTTGCATTGAGCTTCATTGTGCAGGAACCCAGCGGAATCATAGCTCGATCCAGGGCAATATCTTTATCCTGCAAATAACGCAGATAACGTAACATCGCAGTTTCAGAATGGTATTGATGAAAAACAGGATGTGTTAAAATTTCTGAGGTACGACGCAGGTTTTTTGGGATTCCGGAATCGTTGCTGAGATCCATAAAATGCGAATCCAGTTCGTCAATAGAGGGCAGTTTCTTATCACCAGCAAAAATCCGCCAAAGTGTGACTATATCTTCTTTTGTAGTTTCTTCATCCAAACTAATTCCCAATTGCTCGGAATCCGTTTTACGTAGATTTATCCCTTCCTCCAGGGCACGTTCGTAAATGCTGTCGCACTTTTTTTCAAGTGAAAAAGTGAGGGTATCAAAATAATAAATATTGTCGGCAGAAAATCCCAGCTGCTTCATACCTGCCTTGAGAATATTGGTCAGCCTGTGTATGCGCTGGGCAATTATTTTCAAGCCGTCCGGACCATGATATACGGCATAGCAGCCGGCAATTACACCCAATAAAACTTGCGCTGTGCAAATGTTGCTGGTCGCTTTTTCACGGCGAATGTGCTGTTCCCTCGTTTGCAAAGCCATGCGCAAAGCTGTTTTTCCCCTGCGGTCTATGGAGGCCCCTATAAGTCGTCCGGGAATGCTGCGCATGTTTTTATCCCGGGCTGCAAAGAAAGCCGCATGCGGCCCGCCAAATCCCATTGGAACGCCAAATCTTTGTGAACTGCCTATGACCACATCTGCTCCTAATTCTCCGGGCGGCTTAAGCAAAACAAGACTCAGCGGATCCGATGCAACGGTTACCATGGCTCCCAATTCGTGCCATTTTTCGATCAGTTTTTCAATATCATGAATGTCACCATAAGTTCCCGGATATTGAATTAAGGCACCAAATAAATCTGCTTCGGGATTCTCCAACTGCTCCCGAATATTATCAAAGATCAACTCAAACCCCATCGGTTCCGCCCTGGTTTTCAGCACATCTATTGTTTGCGGATGACAATCATCGGCCACAAAAAAGCGCATACTTTTACTGCGGGATACACGCTTGCAGAAGGTCATGGCTTCTGCTGCTGCTGTAGCTTCATCCAGGAGCGATGCATTCGCGACATCCATTCCGCTGAGATCAATAATCATTTGCTGAAAATTCAGCAGGGCTTCCAGGCGACCTTGAGAAACTTCAGGCTGATATGGAGTATAGGCCGTGTACCATCCCGGATTTTCCAGCAGGTTACGCTGTATAACTCCGGGCAGGATTGTACTGTGATAGCCCATGCCGATCATTGATTTTGCAACCTGATTCCTGTTTGCCATGCTACGAAGTTCATTGAGCACTTCCGTCTCTGAGCGACTTCCGGGCAAGTCAAGTTCACCAGACATGCGGATTGAATCCGGAACTGTCCTGTTAATCAGCTCATCCAGAGAGTTCATACCGAGGCTTTTCAACATTTCTGAAATATCGTTCTCCGATGGACCAATGTGGCGATGTACAAAACGGTCCCGCTGTTCAAGCTCTTGCAGGCTGAGCGGTTTATAATTTTGAGTGTTTACTGAAGAGGTAGAATAAGAAGACATGCTGTTGATATGTTGAATGGAGAAAAATTTGATGAACCCGCTAAAAGTCTTTCAAAAAGGCAATGAGAAAACAAATTCTTTAATAAAATCTGATGGAAAGCTAAACTGCGGGGAATTGTCTTTTTTTCAGGAAATGCCTGGAAACATATCGCGGAAATGTCCGCAAAAGTTTTTCTTGAATTAACATTATAAGGTAAGTATTAATTACTTCTGCATACATTATGGCATATTCTGGGCAGGAAGTCAAATTAGCATTAAAAACTCTACCCAAAGGTGGAATCCGTAGCCGGCCAAAAATTCTGCACCAAGTCCAATAATGAGATCGCTGAAGGAAACATCACGTCGGACTAAAGCGTGTACTCCCATTGCGGCAGGATTAGAAGTTACTCCTCCGGTTACCATGAAAGCCATCGCGGTTCCCGGTGCCATTCCTTTTTTCGATCAGGCCGGCTACTAATGGAATTACCGCATAATCGTTAAGGTAAGCCGGAATGACGATTGTCGGGCTGAAAGGGATTGTCCCCCGCTGTCTCCACCGAACCATTGTGTAACCTTTTCAGCCGGAATGGGGGCTACTATCAGGATTTCCAGTGAAAAAGCAAAACTAATCAATTTCAGCAATAACCAACCCGTTTCCCAACATTCTTTCCAGAAATTCGCTACTCTGGACGGCTCTCCCCAAAAACTCCAAACTAATGGTTCTGATTTTAAAAGGTAAACGATCCACATGAAGAACCGTAGCCCGAAACAGTTCGATCTGTTAGCAAACTGTTTTGAAAGAATCCGCGACCATGAAGTGATGATTGAGAGCGGAAAATATTCAGTTAAATTGATAAGCCAGCAGCGCTGCGGCCATCATTAAGTTTGCAAGGTAGATGCGCAGGCAGCCCATACAAACAATATTTAATCTAAAAAACATGACGTAGGCATAATAACATGTCACAATCAGGGCTGTAACCATAGCTGAATTGAGCCAGAAAAGCGGTATCTCAGGTTGATTCATTCCGCGGAATAGCAGGAAAAGCACAAGACCGTAAAATATTACTGCTCCATAAGCTACAGGAATATTTGCAATATTTGCTTCTTTGGAAAGTGCAACTCTGTCGCAGGCAGACCGCTGTTGAAGTTCTCGAACAAGATGATGTCTTACAGCAAGACTTATAGATCCCTGCAGTCCAAAGAGGGCTGCACCGCCAAGTGCAATTAGACTTATTGTAGATGCATCAAGCATACTTATTGTCTTGTTTTGTTCCGGACTTGAATCTGAGTCAAAGTTTGATGATACTGAAAGTATCAAAATATTAGCATCGGAATGAACTACAAAATTCCTTCCTGAACAATTACTTCAAATGAAAAAAACGCCCGCCTGGGACTTGTTAACTCTCACTGTCTGCCGGATTGACCCCGCTGAGACTCGTTTTAACTGGTTTCCGGGTAATCTAAGCGAAGAGGACGGAAAATCACTGGAGCAGAATGGAATCCTCATACCTATACTGCTGCAGGCGGTTCCGGGTAAAAAATATCGTATAATTGACGGCTTCAAGCGCGTTACATGGCTCACTTCCAACAGGGCTGCTTCAGTTCAAAAAAAACAAGAAATATCACTTCCGTGCTTTATTCTTCCTGAATCGATGCCGGAGCGGGAGGCGACAAATATTCGCCTGGAAACTTTGTCCACATCTTCAGGTAATTTTTCCGGAATACAAATCGGCAGAGTATTAAAACAGTTACAGGATTCCGATTTTACTACAGAAGAAATTGCCGATCAAGTTTTACCCAGACTTGGCTTGAAACCTTCAGCAAGACTTGTTCGTCAATTATTGGATTTGCACAATGTTTTGAAAACAATGAATCTGCCCGAATCTTTGCTGCGGTTGGGGTCTGAAGATTTATTGCCTTTGCTGAAATTTTCGCAGTCAGCACTTCCGGACCTTGCCGCACTCAGCGAAAGAATGGAAGTAGGAGGAAAGAAATGGCGCAATTTGCTTCAGGTTTTGGATGAAGTCAGTCGTTTAAGAGAAATGTCTGCAGATGAAGTTTTGAAACTGCCGGAAATTTTGGAGATTATTGGACGTTCCAGCCTTCAAGCCCCTGTTAGATATCGTTTGCTTAAACAGCAATTGGATACTTGGCGCTATCCGGAATTGAGCGATTTGCGTCAAAGGTTTGAACAGGGACGTCAAAGACTGAATTTAGCTCCGCGCATAACACTGGAAAGTGACCCGTATTTTGAAAATGACGATCTCACTCTGAGCTTGAAAATCCGCTCAGTCCAGGAACTCAGAAAACATCTGAAAGATCTGGAGAAAACTATACCAAATCTTCAGGGCAATAATTCGGAAGATTTATGGGAAGAGTTGTTTGCTTTGATGCAGGAAGAATGAAAAAATAGTGCTTGACAGGAAATACCCCTTGTTATAGTGTCTTTAGGGGAATACATGTGTTTGTATTTTCAGCCTTGCTGAGACGCAGATCACTCGTAGTGATTCTTGCCGGCAGGGTTTCACTCGGATCAAAAAATAAAAGATTCCGAGTTATCAACAGTTGTCGAAATCTGTTTTCCGAAAAAAACGCCAGCTGGTTTTTTAACCCATGTTTAGAGAGACCAATGAAAAATCTCGTTCATACAATGACCCTACTTAGCCGGGGTGTTCTCGGAGTAGCTTTGGGCCTGATGCTTGCCATTCCGGTAAGTGCAGAAACTCTAACTGTTTATACAGCAGTGGAAGCAGAAGACCTCAAACGCTATGCGTCTGAGTTCAACAAAGATCATCCGGATATCAAAATCCGTTGGGTGCGTGATTCCACCGGGATTGTCACTGCAAAACTACTTGCGGAAAAGAACAACCCCAGAGCCGATATTATTTGGGGCCTGGCCGCAACCAGTTTGATGTTACTCCAATCAGAAGGAATGCTGCAACCTTACGCGCCTAAAGGTTTGGGTAAGCTTGATTCGAAGTTTCGTGATTCGGCTAATCCACCCAGTTGGACCGGAATGGATGCCTGGATTGCCGCTGTTTGTGTAAACACGGTAGAAGCAAAAAAGAACAATTTACCCACTCCAACCTCATGGATGGATCTCACCGATCCTGTCTATAAAGGGCATCTTGTCATGCCAAATCCAAATTCATCCGGTACTGGATTTCTTGATGTTTCCTCCTGGCTTCAATTATACGGAGAGCGCGGTGGATGGCAGTTCATGGACAACCTGCATAAAAACATCGCCTGGTACACCCATTCCGGCTCAAAGCCCTGCAAACAGGCAGCTAGAGGTGAAACTCCGATTGGAATTTCCTTTGCATTCCGTGGTGCAAAATCCAAAGCCGGCGGTGCCCCTCTGGAAATCGTTTTACCAAAAGAAGGAGTTGGCTGGGATATGGAAGCAACTGCAATCGTGAAAGGGACCAAAAAACTTGCTGCCGCACAAACTCTGGCAGATTGGTCGATCACGAAAAAAGCAAATGTGCTTTACAATAAAGGCTATGCAGTTGTAGCCTATCCCGGAGTCGCCAAGCCGGTCAAGTATTTCCCTACCGGAATACTTGAGGCCATGATTGACAATGACTTTGAATTTGCAGCTGTGAACCGCAAGCGAATTCTTGCTCAGTGGCAAAAACGTTACGACGGAAAGTCTGAAGCTAAGTAATTCTGGTTTCAAATCTCCTTTTTCCCGGGTCGAATTTTCTTTCGGCCCGGATCTTCACACCTTACCATGCCTGAATCAAAACAAAATTTTCTTCGCATAGATAATCTCACCAAACATTTTGGTGAGTTTGTAGCAGTTCAGGAACTTTCACTGGGAATTAACGACGGCGAATTCATCTGTTTTCTCGGACCGTCCGGATGTGGAAAAACCACGCTTTTGAGAGCCATCGCCGGACTTGATCCGCAATCTTCCGGAAGCATTACACAAGCCGGAAAGGACATTTCCAACCTGCCTCCATCTCAACGGGATTTCGGTATCGTTTTCCAATCCTATGCGCTTTTTCCGAACCTGACGGTTTTCCAGAATGTGGCCTATGGTCTGGAAAATCAAAAAATTCCCAAACCGGAAATCCGGACACAAGTGAATGATTTATTGGAACTAGTTGGTATGCCGGAACAAACCGGGAAATATCCTGCACAGCTTTCAGGAGGACAACAGCAGCGTGTCGCACTTGCCCGTGCACTTGCTACTTCACCGGGATTGCTGCTGCTCGACGAACCTCTGAGTGCACTTGATGCCCGTGTCCGCGCCACATTACGCCATGAAATTCGTTCTTTGCACGAACGACTCGGCGTGACCACAATTCTGGTCACACACGATCAGGAAGAAGCCCTTTCGATGGCAGACCGAATAGTCGTGATGAATGAAGGTCGAATCGAACAGGTTGGAACACCAGAGGAAATTTACAGTGCACCTGCCTCACCTTTTGTCGCAGATTTTATTGGCGTGATGAATTTTTTGCAGGGAGAAGTAACAAACTCAGGGAAGGTGCTTATTGGAGAAAACATACTTGATTGTGAAACTGAAAACATTCCGGAGGGCAGTAAAGTTCGGGTGACGGTACGACCCGAAGATATATTATGCAGTGCGGAAGATAAAAATGCAGCGAATTCATTTTCGGTTAAAGTTGAATCCGTCGAATTTCTCGGTTCTTTCTGCAGACTGATTTTGTCTGGCCAGGAAGGATTCGGCAAACTGAAGACAGACCTTTCCACGCAGCAAGTCCATGAACTGAACGTTACTCCTGAAACCACACTCACCGCCGTATTTCCTGCACGGAGTCTCAAGGTTTTCCCGGAAAGCTTATGAGTACCGCAGATTCTATTCCCGCCTCTAATGTTACTGCCAGGGGAGCCTCCAGCGTACGTATCAAGCTCAGTCGGGATGACTATGCTTTGCGGACCGGACTCGTGCTCGTAATCAGTTTGCTGGCAATTTTAGTAGTTTTACCACTTTATTCCCTGCTCTCCAAAAGTCTGGAAGACATGGACGGTAATTTTGTCGGGTTACAGAACTTTCATGAATATTTTCAAACTCCGTCGCTTTTAAATTCTATCACAAACAGTTTAAGCGTTGCTTTTTTTTCAGCAATAATTGTGTTGGTGCTGGCTTTTATTTATGCCTATGCACTTACTAGAACCCAGATGCCGTTTCGTTTGTTTTTTCGAGGCGTGGCGTTGATTCCAATTCTTGCACCTTCGCTGCTCGCGGCAATTTCATTGATTTACTGGTTTGGAACTCAAGGCGTACTTAAATCGTGGTTGTTCGGCTCTTCGATTTACGGCCCCATCGGTGTCATTATGGCTTCGTGTTTCTGGGTATTTCCTCATGCGCTGATGATTTTAATTACAGCACTTTCTACGGCGGATGCCAGACTGTACGAAGCAGCTGAAGCCTTACGAACTCCTAAGTGGCGCATATTTTGGACTGTTACGCTACCGGGAGCGAAGTACGGAATTCTCAGCACGGGTTTCATTGTTTTTACACTTGTCATCACAGATTTTGGCGTACCGAAAGTCATCGGTGGAAATTTTAATGTGCTGGCGACTGACGTGTACAAACAAGTCGTCGGTCAGCAAAATTTTGAGATGGGCGCTGTAGTTTCGCTGGTTTTGCTCCTGCCCGCAGTAGCTGCTTTTATCGCCGACCGCTGGGTACAGAGCAAACAAGTCGCCTTACTTTCCGCACGCGCAGTACCTTTTCAACCAAAATCTGAACCCTTGCGGGATTGGCTCCTGTTTGGATTTTGTGCAACAATAGCATTCATTTTCCTTGCAATGCTGGGGATGGCTGCCTACGCTTCTTTTGTCACATTCTGGCCGTACAATCTCACGCTTTCACTCAATAATTACGACTTCGATTTGATGGATGGCGGTGGCTGGGAAGCCTATTTCAACTCAATCCGGATGGCTATTTACTGTGCCGTGTTTGGTTCCGGGCTGATATTCTTCGGTAGCTACCTGGTTGAAAAAGCAAGAGGGGTTTCATGGCTGCGTACCATTTTACATTTGATTGCCATGATGCCGCTTGCCATTCCCGGATTGGTTTTGGGGATTGCCTACATTTTCTTTTTTAATCATCCGGACAATCCACTCGGTTTCCTTTACGGAACCATGGGAATTCTTGTGATCAGCACAATTGTTCACTTTTACACCGTCAGCCATCTTACCTCTCTCACTGCACTTAAGCAGCTTGATCCGGAATTTGAAACCGTTTCACTTTCCCTGAAAACACCTGTCTGGAGGACCTTTGGAAAAGTCACTCTTCCGGTTTGCCTGCCTGCTTTACTGGATGTGGCGAGCTATCTTTTTTTGAATGCCATGACCACAGTTGCAGCTGTGGTTTTCCTCTATTCTCCAGAAACCATGCTGGCCTCAATCGCAGTGTTGAACATGGACGATGCCGGTGACATTGCACCCGCCGCTGCCATGGCCTTGATGATTGTCTACACTTCAGCCACCTTCCGCTTACTCCACGCTCTGCTTACCCGTTATCTCAAACGCCGCACTCAAGCCTGGCGAAATAGTTGATCTAAAAAATGCTCGTCTCCTGTTAAGTCTTCTTTGTATTCGACGCAGGTATACGGGACAGGAAATAATTTGATCCTACTAATCTGCGGTCACCTGAGTGTACTTTTTAGAACCTACAGAAAAGTATTCCTTTTGACATTCCGGACTTGATCCGGAATCGATTTACCATACCTGGTTAAGAATTGGATTTGCAATGACACCCCTGGATTCCGGGTCTTCGCTGGGCTTCACACTGAATAACTACAGAGAAGGAAAGGAAATGTCTTGTCAAGTGACTTTGAGGACTTCAACTTTGAAGATCAAGTCTGAATTTGGCGGGATACCCATTGAGGAAACACCTGCCCGGCCGTAAGCCAGTTTGGCTGGAATTTTTATTTGGAGCTTCGTTCCCTCTCTCACTCCTTTGAGAGCTTCGTCCCATCCTGAGATTACACTACCTTTTCCCAGGTCAAATTCAAAAGGACGACGCTTAGCCCGGCTGCTGTCAAACATTTTGTAATCCTCAGCCAACCAGCCTTCATAGTGGACTTTGATATGGCTTCCGTCTTTTGTCTTATCTCCGTGACCAGGACGTTCTACATAGACTTGAATCCCGGATCTGGTGTGTTTAAAAGCATCATCCAGGGCCAATTGGGGTCGCTTATTTGTTTTAGCAGCTTGCTGCTGAGCTACCGCGGATGTACCGACTTTCATCTACAGGCAAAGATGGCAGGAGCTTGTTCTCCAAGTATTGTCATTTGTATAGGTGCCTTGTTGTCACCCTGAGCAACTCCTTTGTTTACATCAAGGTATAAATTAATCGTGTTACCCTGAAGGTGATATTGACCGGACTGAACTTCCGCGCTGCCTTCAAGTAAAATGGTTTGCTTAATCTCATCAAAGTTGGCTTGTTCCGCTTTGGCGACACGACCCGGTTGTTCAAAACATACTCCCTGTTCTGCACGAATGGACTGTAATTCCTGTAACTCATTAAGCCGCAGAGTGATTTTTCCTGCATGAATATAGAGATTATCCGGAGTACGCTCCATTTCCACGTCACCCTCAAACATTGCCAGATGCTTGATATTATCCAGCACAGCACTGGAAGCTAACAACAGCACTTTATTTTGTTCCGGCTTTTCTTGTTTTTCTGTTTCTACTTCCTGAGTTTTGATTTCTGTGTTTTGTACTTTGCGATTTGTTTCTAATTCGCTGAGATTTGCTTCAACTTTTATACGTCCTTCTTTGCTGGTATCCTGTCCTTCCAGGGTTGCATACTGACG
>FUWD012882236.1_pt1 | contig 17045 bp, 17 predicted proteins | sample 1063281 | NCBI WGS metagenome assembly FUWD01 (sample SAMEA79048168, study PRJEB19326) | metagenome | biome: marine | reverse complement strand
GTTCGATATCCTGCATAGTTCTTCCTCAAAAGTTTAGATAGTCTCGGGATCAAATTACAGGCTCCCATAAATTAAATCATAAGGTGCGCTTTCGCCAAACGCTATTTATCTATTGTATTAGGACCCACCTAAAAAAGTGGTTTTGCTGGTAACTGGGAGTGGAACAGGGCTGCAAAACAGTCGATAGCTTTTGACAAGCTTCTTGAATGTCGCAACCATATCAAATGAATCATAGTTAATATAAAACAACATCTTAAGTTCAAGTTGTTAAAGCATTACCATTAGAGTTTACGTTTACTATTTGAATCGAGTGTGATAGTAAGCTTCGAACTCCGTAGGCGCGTTGGCGGATCACGGGGTTGAACGCGCAAAACAGTCAGGAAATAACTCAGATGAACAGCCTGGCCTCATTGATCAAATTAATCAGACCTCAACAGTGGGTCAAGAATGGATTCGTGTTGATGCCCCTGGTTTTCAGTGGGCGACTTTTCTGCCCCTATGACTCAGTAAAGACCCTTGGGGTTTTCATAGGTTTTTGTCTCGCAGCGTCTTCAGTATATATTATCAATGATTACATGGATATAGACCAAGACAGGATACATCCACTGAAAAAGAAGCGGCCGCTAGCTTCGGGCGCAGTGTCTCCTTTGACCGGTTTAGCTGGCGCCGCTTTACTGATAGTGTTGATGTTCATCAGTTCGTTACTATTCAAACTGCCGTTTTTTACGATTGGGGTCCTGGTCTGTTATGTGATTCTGAATTGGCTATATTCTTGGAAACTCAAGCATTTTGTGATCATAGATGTTTTGATAATTTCTACAGGATTTCTGCTCCGCGTGCTTGCTGGATCATCAGCGCTGAGTGTAGGGGTATCTAGCTGGCTGGTCCTATGTACATTCTCTGTTGCAACGCTTCTAGCCTTTGGAAAAAGAAGGCACGAAGTCATGTTTTTGAACGGAGAGGCCTTTACTCATAGGCCGGTTCTGGAAAGCTACAGCGTTGGTTTTCTCGATCAGCTTCTTCAGGTTGTTACCACCTCTACGTTTATATTCTATTGCCTTTACTCGGTGAAGGCAGGGCCCGGAACAGACATACAGTCGGAAAAAATGATGGTAACGATTCCCTTTGTAACTTATGGGATATTCAGGTACCTATACCTGATTTATCACAAGAAAGATGGTGGTTCACCGACTGCTCTGTTGCTGACTGATCCTCCCCTTTTGGTGTGCGTGACATTGTGGTTGTTGTTGTGTATTTATGTCATGTATGGCTAGGAATGGCGGAGGTTTTGAATTTCCAACAGCGTCTTGAGCCATTACAGCGTACAGAGGGATTAAATGATTCGAAAATTTCTTGTAGTAATATATTTTATCCTGTTGGCGGGAATTGGAGTTTTGGTCGGGTGTTTTATTCACGCCCAAAGAGTCAACCAGACTACTGTCATGAGTGGGGTGGCGTTTGTTCGCGAACTGCCATACGGTGAGTGGCTGGTCGGGAACATAGAAACTACTGTATTTTCTTATCAGGAAAAAAGAATCTCCAAGAGTTTAAGGAAAATTTAAAGGACAAATTCAGGTTGACCCTGAAGTATTAAGACGTCACAAGGAACTGTATGGTTCACAGTAACTCAATTTATATATTAATGATTTAAATATATTATTAAAAAATATAAAACCAATACTTGACAATAGGTAAGTCGTGTGTTACCCACTTCCTCGACGCCGGATTCCCGGATCGTCTCAGTTAGCTCACAAAATCTAAAGAATCACTAGCTAGTGGAGCAGCCATGAGAATGGACAAATCCGCCGAGGACGTGGACCTGTCTTGTATTCCCTCAGAATTTAGAGAAAACTATAAATTTCTAAGTGAATTGATAGAGTGCAAAGAAAAAATAATATTGCGTCAATGGGCCTCGAGTCCATGGCCGAAGAAAGACTGCAACAACTACGTGGCAAGTTGAACCGTCGACAGGTCAAAATACTTACTGACTATCTCAAGCAGGCGGATGACCAAGACGATGGTGGTTCCATTACACCGCCTGTACCAGCAGAGCTGGAAGCGTCCATCAGGATGAGGAAGAGGGGAGCATGGTTGCCGTGGGAAGCCGAAGCGATACGCAAAATAGAACGTTGGCGCACAGACGTTGGAAGAATAGCAATCCTCTGGAGTAGTCAAACCGTGGGGTTCAGGCCCGAGACGTTATCTAAAGTCGCTTTTATGAGATCCAGCTTAAATCGTAATGTTACTTTCTAATCTCGAGATATCTTCCTGATTCCTCAACGAGTCTTCTAAATTTTGCCGCCATCCGAACTGCTTCAGGATGGCTTTTCAGTTCTTCAAGAGTAAATTTGGTTTTTGTCACCCAATTGGGATGTTCAGAAGTTGTTCCAGGGAGGTTTTGCTGCCTCCTGTCCATGAAAAGATCCTCGAAACTGATCAAGGCAAGCCTGCACGGGGTCTTGAGAATGAACAGGAGGGCGGCTTCGTGAAGTTCAGGTGTGAGCGTCGGGGATTCCCATGCATGATGAGCTACTTCGGCTGGTAAAGTCCCATCTTGCACCAGTCGCTCGATTATCTTCGCCTTGTGTTCTCGTCTCTCTAACCGGATGTTGGTCTCCTCTTGAGGCGACGACAGTGACCCTATAGCTATTCTGGCGTCTATGTCCAAGCCTTCCCAGAATCCGGCGAGTGTAGGCAAGTCGTGTGTAGATAGCGAGACGAGCGCGCTTTCAGGGTAGTGATAAAATGGAATCTGATTGAGACCACCGTCTCTTTCGAAATAGAAGATTCTGTAAGATAGTATTCCTCTGTCCATCAATCGTTCACGGAAGTTAAACGGTAAAGTACCCAGATCTTCTCCCACTACTATGGTCCCGGTCTGAAGACTTTCCAATGTCAGCACATTTAGCAGATCAGCTTCGTAATCTTTCACATAGACTCCATCTTTAGCTTTTTTAGCCTCTGGTATCCAAAAAAGATGGTGAATTTGCATCACGTGGTCTATACGAACTGCGCCCCCATAATTAGACGCTGCCTTGAGGCTCTCTCTAAAGGTATAAAACCCTGAGTTTTTCATTTCATCGGAGTTTGGCGGCTGAAATCCCCAATCCTGTCCTTCTGGAGCGAACGCGTCAGGAGGAGCCCCCACTCGAAAACCCTTGATAAAAAGTTCTGGTCTTGACCACCCGTCCGCTCCATTCGGATCAACAGCAAGGGCGACATCATGATATAGACCAATCAACATCCCCTTTTCTAAAGAGTATGCATGTGAGGCTGACAATTGAGTTTCAGCTATCCACTGGAGAAATTGCTGGAACTGGATTTCTTCGCGATGGGCAACCTTGAACCTCGTCACCGTTTCAGATTCAGGGCGCCTGAAGCCTTCAGGCCATTGAGTCCAGCTGTGGATTCCCCTTGATTCGTCAAGAAAATGATCTCGAAGTACGCAAAATGTTGCGAATCTGTCTAAATCTTCCCCTTTGAGTAGCGCGTAATCTTCGAATTCCCTCCACTTCAAAGAATAACCGTCCAACTCTCTATTCACCAACAGATGTTCAAAAATTTGCCGAAGAACCTCAATCTTTAGTGCGGAGACTCTCTCATAATCAACACGTTCAACCTCCCTCAATTTACGCGCGCGTTCCATAAATTCACTACTTGACGATATCTGATCCGACAGAATGGGGGAAATTGATGATGCGGCCTCCATAACATCGATGTAGATGTAGTTGTAAAAAATCCGGCTTGAAGGCATGTAAGGGCTGCTATTAAAAGGAGTTGTGTTGAAAAGAGAGTGAAGAGGATTCAATCCTACGAAGTGAACTCCGAGATCTTGTGTTGCCCAGTCTACAATTTTTCTCAGATCCGTGAAGTCTCCAACACCCCAATTAGATTCCGATCTTACGCCATATAATGACACTGCTACTCCCGCTAGTCGCTGTCCATTGACAAGGGGCGCAGGCATGTAAGCCTCTTTTGGGCTCAGTATCAGTCTGAAGTCTTGAGAGAAGGAAGAAGATTCCATTTCTACGGAAACTCTAACAAGGTAGTCCCCGGGCGCCAGTGCGGGAGGAACAGGTATGGTAACGCGAGTTAATCCGGTTTCGTCATTGAACTCTAGGGAAACCCTCTCATCTTCTCCGCGCAAAAAGAAATTCTCAAATTTGCCATTACTTTCGGTTACCATCACCGAACCCTCTTGTTTGAATTTTGGAATGAGGTCAGACGTGAATTCCATGAAACAAGAAATTCCGCTAAGATGGCCTCCGCATTGAGATGTGATGGTCTTGGAGCTCGATTCCAAAAAATGTGGGGCCAGCGTGACCCCCTTGGCCTCAAGGATGTCCTTGATCACAGAAACCTGGGTTGCAAAAGTCTTTCCCCAGTTGTCACTATATTCAAGTTCCACCCCAAGGTTCTGAGCCAGAGACCTGAGCGATTGATATGGAGTTTTCATAGAAATTCCTCGAAATCATTCAGCGATGTATGGTTTGTTGAACAAAACATGTAAAGCCTGAAGAAAATCTTGAATTGTTTATAACAAAGTTTTAGGTGTAAATTCTAAGATAAGGCCAAGCCTTTAATTTTCATTGACTCACAGGTCACAGAATAGCTAATAATTGATTGAAAACCATAGTGTCTTCGAAATAGCGCCCAATCATATTACGTTAGCATAAACTTTACCTATGGTTCAAACTCGTTTTCATCCCGTTGCTCCGCCCCCAAATCACCGGTGGCCAGCACGGATATTCAGGCCGTAACTGAAAGTAATGTCACTTAAAATAAGCAGTTATAATCCACAACGTTTCCTGGGAGATTATTCATGGATTTTAAGCTTAACGATGAACAGAGGCTGATACGCAAAGCCGCAAGGGATTTTTCCACAAAAGAGCTTGCGCCAAACGCAAGAGACTGGGAAGAGTCACACACCTTTTCCAGAGCTGTTTTTGATAAAATGGGACGGCTTGATTTCGCTGGTCTGTATGTTCCCGAACAATATGGCGGTACAGGAGTAGGGAGATTGACTGCGGCGCTCATATTTGAAGAGCTTGCGAAAGGCTGTTTTGCGACCGCAGTTTACATGAGTGTTCACAACATGGTGGTAAATCTGGTTTATCAGTATGGCAACGAGGAACAACGTGAACTCTATGTGAAGCCCCTGGCCATGGGCGAAAAATTGGGGGCCTATTCCCTTACCGAGGCTGAAGCTGGCTCTGACGCCGCAAATGTGAGCTGTAAGGCGGTGAAGGTCGATGGTGGTTATATAGTTAACGGCACAAAACTTTATGTAACCAGTGGCGGGGTTGCGGACTTATACGTGGTAATGGTACGGACTGACGAAAGCCAAAAACAGAAGGGAATAAGCGCCATCCTTGTAGAAAAGGAAACCCCAGGTTTCTCATTCGGGCCGCACGAAGCCAAGATGGGACTGAACGCTTCACCCACTACTGAACTTAATTTTCAGGACTGTTTTATTCCCGAGAGCAATCGGATAGGTGAAGAGGGCAAGGGAATCAACATGGCTCTGGGAGCCCTCAATGGAGGTCGGGTAGGAATAGGAGCCTGCGCTGTGGGGTTGGCCCAACAGGCGTTCGACTACTCATTGAACTACGCTCAAAAAAGAGTTCAGTTTGGTCGTCCAATCGTATCCTTTCAAGGCATGCAATTCCTTATAGCGGATCTGGCCGCTGAAATCGAAGCCGCCAGACTTATGATTTACAGGGCCGCCTCTTTGATGGATGAAGGGGAACAATGCGCTTTGGAAGCGGCCATGGGAAAAAGGTTCGCAACTGATATGGCCATGCGCGTAACCACAGAAGCTGTTCAGATTCTGGGAGGCTACGGGTATATGAAATCATATCCTGTAGAAATGTATATGAGATTTGCCAAGATATCTCAAATATTTGAAGGAACAAATCAGGTTCAACGAATTGTAATAGCCAGAGAGTTAACCAAGACGAAGGGCGCAAAGAGACCAGATCTTTATTGATCTTGATTCAATTGCCTTAACCGGGTTCGGAATATTAAATTTGAGGGGAGACCGTTCATGGCAAAAAAGCCTAAAACCCTTAGCGTTGGCGATAAGATCCGGCAGATGAGGGAAAATCTCAAAATGCCTTTGGATCAATTAGCCGAAAAGACTGGATATCAAGTAGATTATCTGAAGGCGCTTGAAGACGGAGCCGTTTCGCCGGCGGTAGGAAATTTGATCCAGATTTCCAGAGCGCTTGCGTTGGATTCTGCTTCACTGCTTTCTGAAGACAGGAAAGTAGAGAGGCGTAAGAGTCATCTGAAGAGAACCAAGGCTTATTCATACAAGAGTCTTACGCCAGACAATGAGGACAAGCATCTTTGGGCCTATCTCGTCACTCTGGACCCGAAAAAAGAGCACGAGATGGTTGCCTACAAACATGAAGGCGAGGAATTCATGTTTGTATTAGAAGGACGTGTAGAGGTTAAAGTAGGAGAAACAGTTCATGAACTGAAAAAAGGGACGAATCTCCACTTTGATTCTGGTGTGGCTCATCATTTAAGAAATTTGAGTTCGAAGACGTCAAAGCTTCTTGTAGTAGTGTTTACCCCATGAATTTCATTCCACACAAGAAATTTTTAAATATCTTATTTGTCAAAGATAAAACTTTGGAACCTTTTGTGCATGGTCTTGTCATCATCAATAAGGGTTAAGTGGAAAGCGAATCCAGAAAGATTAAAGATAAACCCGTAGACTCAATCAAATGCGGGAGAGCTAGGGACGAGCGACAACACGAAAACCCATATCCATACCTCCTTTAACGCCCTGAGAAGATCTCAGGGCTCTTTTTTTGAACTTATCTCTGTTAATTTTGACATTATCCAGTAACAAGTAGATCACAAGGTAGATTTTTTTGAGGAGGCGCTATGAGACTTGTGGGCAGGGCGGCGGTAGTGACGGGTAGCAGCAGGGGAGTGGGCCGGGGTATCGCTTTGGCTTTCGCAAAAGAGGGAGCGGATGTTTTGGTGAATTACACATCGAGTGAAGGGCCGGCGCTGGATGTCGTCAACGAGATAAGGGCCATGGGAAGAAAATCCATAGCCGTTAAGGCCGACGTGGCCGCCAAGGCGGAAGTTGAAAACATGATGAACGCCGCTAAACTAGAGTTTGGGCGTCTGGACATTGTTGTGAACAACGCTGGTTTTACTAGGCCGGCCATGTTGACAAAGATGTCTGAGGATCAGTGGGACGCTGTGGTAGACGCGCATTTGAAAGGCCCTTTTCTTTGTATTCAGGCGGCTTCAAGGTATTTTCAGGAACAACAATATGGCAAGATAATAAACGTCAGTTCAGTCGCCGGCCTGGTGGGGACAGTGGGACAGGTGAACTATGCAGCCGCAAAAGGCGGGATACTCAGCCTGACCAAGAGCGTCGCTCGGGAAATGGCGCGTTTCAACGTGTGCGCAAATGTAATATCTCTAGGAATAGTTGAGACGGATATGACCGAGAAGATCAGGAACGATGAAAAATTAAAAGAGATCTATATGAATCGAATTTTGATGAAGCGTTTTGCCACGGCTGCAGATATAAGTCCTGCGTTCGTTTTTTTGGCTTCGAGTGAATCAGATTACATCACAGGGCAGTTGCTTTGCGTGGACGGCGGTTATGGAATGATTTAGGCTGAATCCTAATGATTTAGCCGGGAAGTCAAAAAAACCTTGACTTAGTTCACAAGCTTTGATAAAAATCGTTAGCGTCAATAAACTTTTGAATACAAACGGGTTTCTATGAGGCGGTCGCCTAGTGAGATATTTTATGGCCGCAGCGGTGTATTGAACCCAAAAGTAATCCAAAGGGTTCAATTGGCACTATGGTTAGAGGCGTCAGGCAAAAAATAGCTTGACAATTGCTATGCGATTTGATACCAAAAATACATTCCGGAATATATCGGATTTTCACCGGGAATGTTTTTTACGGGTCTCCCGAGCGGTTGTTGGGAGGAACTGTTGAAAGGAGGATTGAGGGTATGGTTAAACGTTTATTTCTTTTGAGCCTTTTGGTTCTCGCGCTATGCGGCGCTAGCACAATGTCTTTCGCCGGTGGTCCCGGCGGAGGTAGCGCCTGTATGCCGCCCCCCCCTGGATTGCCACCAGTGTGTGGTCCTGCAGCCACAAATTATTCCCAGGTAACGGAAGTGATTACCCCTGTTCCAGCGCAGCTGAGAAAAGTTAGGGTGGTTGCTCCTTATCTAGCGGGAGTAGCGTGGCCGCGCACCCCCCTTGCATTTTTTGGCAACCCCTTGACTTTTCCGAATCCTGTCGCTCCTGGTCGATATGAGTGGCTGGTGCCGGTAACAGACATTAAGGTCGAACATTTTGACAAAGAGTATGCTTGGCCGAAAGGCACGGATCGTTGCTGCCTTGAAAAGAAAGTTCCGCGTTGCGTATACGTGAAGGCGAACTACATCAAGATGAAACCAGTTTGTGGCGTTCCGATGGCGCCTCCGCCTCCAATGCCTTGCAAAGTCAAGAAGTAGGCATTACGAGCGCAAACCATGACTTTAGAGTTACTAAGATATAATGAGTGTTTCGAAAGGAGGATTAAGGGTATGGTTAAAAAGTTAGCGATTCTCGGTTTCATCCTGATCGCCGTTGCATCGGCGGGAGTGGTGTGGGCCGAGACATTTGCGGGCGCAGTCGCAGCGCCAGAGCCCATGATTATGCCGGCTTCGGCTCCTGCTTGCGGCGTGGGTGGATGTCCACCTCCTGCGGTTCCTAAAGTGATGAAAGCCCAGAAACCGAAGAAGCTGACAACATCCATTCAGGTTAAAATGCAGTATCCGGCTCCTCAAATGCCGGTGTGCGCTCCCGTTAGCTGCGGCCCACCCCCAATCCCTGTGGCCGTCCCAATGTGGAAGTTCATCGTGCCTTGGCCGCCGTTCGTATATTATCTGCCTGTTGAATAATTAGCGCAGATCTAACCCGATACATGAAGCCCCCTCAAAAAGGGGGCTTTTTGTTTCCCAGTCAATACCAATGATAATAATTCCAGCAATTGATCTAAAAAATGGGAAATGTGTTCGCCTTAAACAGGGACGAATGGATTCATCAACAACCTTTAACGAAAACCCCGTCGATCAAGCCAGAAAATGGAGCGACACAGGGGCGAAGAAAATCCACATTGTTGATCTCGATGGATCGATCGGAGGTCAGCCTAAGAATTTGGACCTGATTAAGGACATTGTAGCCTGCCTTGATGTGCCCGTGGAACTGGGAGGAGGAATAAGAAACCTTGAGACGGTTCAGATGTACCTGGATATCGGAGTAAGCACCGTAATTTTGGGAACAGTCGCCGCCAAGAACACAGATCTCACTACGGAGATTCTTACAAAATTTCAAGGGGCTGTCGCCATTGGAATAGACGCTAAGCGAGGAAGAGTGGCAGTTGAAGGATGGACTGAAGCCACTTCTCTGGATGCCTGTGAGCTGGGGCTTTTTTATGATCAGTTTAATCCGGTGACGTTTATATACACTGATATCGAGCGTGACGGTATGATGAACGGCCCAAGTTTCTCCTCGACTCGAGATTTCGCCAGAACACTCAAGACGCCGGTCATTCTTTCGGGCGGCGTTACCACCATAAGTGATGTGAAGAATGCTATGGAGCTTGAAAAAGATGGGGTTACGGGTATTATAATTGGAAGGGCGCTTTATGAGGGCTCTATAGATCTAAAAGAAGCGATTTTACTTACAGAGGGAATTGATGCTGGCAAAGCGAATAATTCCATGCCTCGATGTTAATCAGGGTAGAGTTGTAAAAGGAGTCAACTTCGTTGACCTCAGAGATGCGGGTGACCCAGTCGAGAATGCTCGATTTTATGACGAAGAGGGCGCTGATGAACTCGTCTTTCTGGATATAACTGCTTCTCATGAACAGCGTGACATCATTTTGGATGTAGTGGCCAGAACTGCGGATCAGGTCTTTATGCCACTAACTGTGGGGGGCGGTGTAAGGACAACACAGGACATCAGAAGACTCTTGAACGCAGGCGCCGATAAAGTTTCGCTGAACACAGCCGCAGTGAAAGATCCTGACATAATTCGAGAGTCATCACTAATGTTCGGAAGCCAATGTATAGTGGTGGCGATTGACGCGAAGAAGACGGAAAATACCCCATCGGGATTCGAGATATCTATCCACGGTGGACGTACCATGACTGGAATAGACCTAATTGAATGGGCACTGAGGGTCGAAAAGTTTGGAGCGGGAGAGATCCTGCTTACAAGTATGGATGCTGATGGAACTAAAGAGGGTTATGACATTCCCATGACCAAGGCTGTGACCAGTACAGTTGGAATTCCGGTGATCGCTTCGGGAGGAGCTGGGTCCGCCGAGCATCTGCGAGACGCCATAACCGACGGAGGCGCCGATGCGGCGTTGGCAGCTTCGATATTCCATTTTCGTGAAATTCCTATCAAGGAACTCAAGAAGTACCTTGCAAGCCAGGGTGTCCCTGTTCGTTTGTGATTTGACTTAATGCTGATTTCCCGCTGGGAGCGCTAGCAGGGTCATTGATGGTGAAAGGTTTTCAAAACGCTTCCCTGCCCAAATTCCACCTTAACTTGTTATATCCTTTGCGAGAAGAATTGAGGAACAGATGCTGGATGTCATCACAGACAGCTTGATAGCCCTGGAATTACCCGCGGTTTTGGAGGAAGTGGCGTTTTTTGCCCAGTCAGTCCCTGGTAAGCTTCGTGTTAAGCAATGCGCACCGGAAATAGACGCTTCACTGATAAAGGAACAATTGGACCTTACCTGTGAAATGAAGGAAGCGATTTCAATCCGGGGTTCGTTCGTGTTTTCAGGTCTTGCGCCTCTGAAAGGCGTATTTCAAAAACTCCGTGGTGTTAGTCATCTGCTGGACCCTGAGGAAATCCTCGCTGTCCGTGAACTGCTTAACATGACTTATTCAACGAGAAGTGTGATCGGTGATCTTGATGATCGGTTCGAGAGGCTTAAGAATTTTGAAAATCACTTGCATCCTGTTCCAACGCTTAGGTCAATCCTGAAAAAGACACTGGACGAGCATGGTTCTGTGAGGCCCGACGCTAGTCCGGAATTGACGCGAATTCATAGAGAAATTGTTGGACAAAGAGGGAAGATTAACAAGCGCCTTGATACCATGATTAAGAACCAGGATCTTGCTAGAGTGGTCCAGGAAGACTATGTTACGCTTCGAAATGACAGATACGTCATATTGCTCCGTCCAGAGTTCAAGGGGTTGATCAACGGGATCGTGCACGACCACTCTCGATCCGGGGCCTCAGTCTATGTCGAACCGTTTGAGGTGGTAGAGGACAACAATAGAATGGCTTCACTAGCTGATGAGGAGAGAGACGCCGTTCTAAAAGTTTATATCTGGCTCACGGAGGAAATTAAAAATTCCGTAGACCAGCTAAAAGAGAACTTTGACACGTTAAGTGAATTGGATTGCTGTCAGGCCAAAGCTGAATATGCTATCCGGATGGATTGTTACGCCCCTGAACTCGTCCCACTTGGATTCCGACTCATGGGAGCCAGACACCCTTTACTTATGGCTGCAAAGGATGTCGATGTAATTCCCATGGACATTATTGCGGACGCCGACACTAGTGTTACCATAATCAGTGGTCCCAACATGGGGGGTAAGACGGTAGCGCTAAAGATTGCCGGACTTTTCCCGTTAATGGCGAGGTGCGGCCTACTACTCCCAGCCAAAGAAGGTTCCAAGATTCAGGCGTTCTCCGGCATCATGGTGGATATTGGGGATGAACAGAATATAAGGGGTAAGGTATCATCGTTCTCAGGCCACATCGCCAAGATCAAAGCCATATTGGAACTTGCTAAACCTGGCGACCTTGTCTTGCTCGACGAGTTAGGTGGTTTTACTGACCCCGACGAAGGAGCGGCCCTGGCAATGGCGATAGTTGACGAACTCAGAACCAATGGCGCTTATGTAGTGGTCACCACGCATCTCACTCAATTGAAGGCATATGCGTTGTCGAAGTCAGGCACAAAAAACGTGAGTGTGGAATTTCACCCGATTAGTTTAAAACCCACTTTCAAATTGCTTTACGATCTCCCAGGGGAAAGCCATGCAATTACCACAGCCGAAAGCATGGGCTTGCCCTCAAGCCTGATAGAAAAAGCCAGAAATTATGCTGACCAGGCGGCGGGAGGCAGCACAGCCCTTATTGCCGGCCTGAGGGAAAAACTTATGGCTCTAGATGTTTCACATAGAGAGAATGAACGGCTCAAGGAGAAGCTGAACGAAGAATTGATCCAAGCTTCGGAAAGACGCAAGGAACTCGTGGAGCAATTCAGGAAAGAAGCGTCCGATCTTATGAAAAAGGCGGAGCGAGATCTAAACAGTCTCAGGCAGTCCATAAAATGCGGGCAAATAAAATCGGGAAGAGAAAGTCACGAAAAGTTCCACGAGATAAAATCCGAAATAGTGGAGAAACTTGATATTTCTCTCGTTAAACCCCGACATGAAATGGAGAAAGGGTCTATCGTTAGGATCCAATCTCTGGGAAAACAGGGCGTAATTACATCAGAGGGAGACAGGGGTAAGATGGATGTGCTGGTCGGAAAGATCACAGTTCGGGCCGACTCAGAAGACTTAATTGTAATTAAAAGACCTGAGGACAAAAAAAACCTTCAAAAAAACTATTATTGGGGTAGAAACCCGACTGACTACTCCGGGTTGGGAAATCAATGTGATTGGAATGCGCGTTGACGAGGCCATTCCTGTGGTCGAAAAATCCATAGATAACGCAATCCTCGGCGGATTAACTTCCTTGAGAATAATTCACGGAAAAGGTACCGGTCGGCTCAGACAGGCAATTGCGGAATATTTGTCTGCTCATGGGATGGTTTTAAATTTTCGAACCGGACTATCTCAGGAAGGTGGCGCTGGCGCTACCATAGTGGATTTGAGGCCGGAATAGGGAAATGAGAATTCCGGAATCCAAGATCGCTGAAATCGCGGCCGCATCCGACATTGTGCAGGTTATCTCGAGCTACATCGAGCTGAAGAAGGCGGGGAAGGACTATAGAGGAATATGTCCATTTCATGGCGACAAGGACCCCTCTCTATATGTGTCACCACAGAAAAACATTTTCCATTGCTTCGGTTGCGCTGCCGGGGGCAGTGTTTTTAATTTCATAATGCGAATTGAGAATTTGTCTTTCGTAGAGTCTGTCAAGTTATTAGCTCAACGTTACAGTGTAAGGCTTGATTTGGAAATCGGCAATCAAGCCAAAGAAGATTCGAGAGAGAAGCTGTTCAAAATTCTTGAGCTAGGGCATTCCTATTTTGTTCAGAGCTTGAACAAGGTTCCAGAGGCTAGGAACTATCTTCTTGAAAGAGGTATCAGTAGTGAATGGATCAGCGACCTTGGACTGGGTTTCGCTCCAGACCAGTGGGATGGTTTGTGTGATCGTTTGTCATCGTTAGGAGCCCCTGTCCGGGAAGCTTTAAGCGCTGGTCTAATACGTAAAAAACCACTGGCGGTTATTATGATTACTTCCGAGGCCGAATCATGATCCCCATCCGCGGCCTAAACGGTGAATTGATAGCCTTTGGTGGAAGGATTCTTGGTGAGGGAGAGCCTAAATATCTTAATTCACCTGAATCTGAGGTTTTTAAGAAGAAAAACATTTTATTTGGCCTTGATGCGGCAAAGGATTCCATTAAGAAATCGGGATTCGTCATTCTAGTTGAGGGTTATTTTGATCAAATTTCGCTTCGTATACGTGGGATCGAAAATGTTGTAGCTCCTCTTGGCACATCTCTGACAAGCGAGCACGCCAAATTATTGAAGCGTTTTTCGGAACGAGTAATCACCATCTTTGATGGAGATGAAGCGGGTATACGAGCAGTTAAGCGATCTATGCCAATACTGTTGGCTGAGGGATTTGAACCGGAATGTATTATCCTTGAGGAAGATAAGGATCCGGATTCAGCAATTAATCGAATTGGAACAGAAGAATTCCAACGACTGATAAAATCCTCTCGTTCCATGATTGATTTTTTTCTGGACCAACTACAGTCACAATACGATTTTGGTGGAATATCGGGGCGCAACCAGGCCATACAAGAATGTGTTCCTTTATTGAGACAGATTGCCGATACCCCCGAGCGGGATTATCTTATAGAGAGGTTTGCCTCGCGCATCCGGGTTAAGGAAGACCAGCTACGTCGGGCCATCAGGAATACCGGAGTCACTAAGTTGGTTCCCGGCCTCTCTTCAAAAAAACGAGGCTCGAGTCTTTTTGATTTTCCAGCCGACGAGCGTAACGTAGTCAGGGGAATGATTCTCAGTGACGGATTTATTGAAAAAGTCAAGAAAGCAGGAGTCTTGAGTGAGATTGAAAACGATTCTTTGTTACGCTTGACCTCCTCAATCATGAGGTTTTCAGAGGAAAGGGGAACCTTTGATTGCAGTAGTTTTTGCCTCGCCCTGGAAGACGCCGATTTGGCGGCGCTAGTTGCAAGTTGGCTTCAGCCAACACCGGAAGAGGATGATCTTAGGGCTGAAGTGGACGGTGAGATCACAATTAATGAATCAATGGAACGCCTCAAATCAAAGAAAATCTTGCGACGGAAATCGGAGATCGAAGAGATGCTCAGAAAATGTGAACCTGGCGATCATAAGTATAATGATCTTGCGCGGGAACTCTTGAATATAGGCCGCCAGTTTAGGCGTTAGCGACGCTTTTGTTTTAATCAGATTTTATCTGTCAGCGCCAGGAAAGTTGGCGCCACGAATTGGTCAAAAGGAGAAAAGGTTTTATGCCTGAAACGAAGTTCAAATCCGAATTCAAGGATCTTTTCGATCTGGCCAAAACCAGAAAATATCTTACCTACGATGAAATCAACAAACACATACCTCCTGAAATGGTTGGAGAGGCTCAGATTGACGAACTTCTAATGAAGATAGTTACGGAATTCAATGTAGAACTCGTTCCATTTGACAAGAAAGTTCCTGCGACCGACCCTAAATCCAGGGACATTGACCTGGAAAAACAGGATGACGAAGAAGAGGATGAAGAAGTCAAGGCGGCCGAACCCGACTCAGTGGTTAGGGGTAACGATCCCGTTAAAATGTATTTACATGAGATGGGAGGAGTCTCCCTGCTTACCAGAGAGGGTGAAGTCGAAATCGCTAAGAGAATTGAACAGGGGGAACAGCAGGTATTCAGCGTAATAATAGGCTGTCCCGTGACCATAAAAGAAGTTCTTACTATCGGAGACAAGCTCAAAAAGGGAGCCATTCGTGTCAAGGAGATCATCAGAGGCTTCGAAGATGAAGAAATGCCGGATGGAGATGACTCTGCAGTCGTCGAAAGAATACTGAACTTGATTCAGCAGTTAAAAGAACTCGAACTAAAGTATCAAACGGTTGTAAATCTGAAAAAAAATCTTGATCCATTAGCTGAAGCCGAAGAATTTGAAAAGTTTGACCTGGAAATTGAAAAAAGACGATCTGAAGTCATAACCTGCCTTAAAAATATCAACCTAAATAGCAATATGATCGATCATATCGCAGGGAAATTAAAATTTCTGGTTCGCAAACTTGGAACAGCAAGAGAAGAGCTTAAAGCTGTAGAATATGAACTCAAAATGCCCCTCGACAAGGCTCTGGAGAGCATTAACACTTGGAAGACCCTGATTGAAGACCGAAAGTTGCTTAAGAAACAGACCAACCTGTCTCCGCAAAGAATAATCGATCTGGAAGTAAAAATTCACAACGGCATCCGTAAGATCAATAAACTTCAAACTGAAGCCGGCATGGACGATTATCATTTGCGGGAAGCTTTAGCTCGATGTCGGGAAGGAGAAAGGCTTGCTAGAAAAGCCAAAAGTGAGCTGGTCCAGGCTAACCTGCGTCTGGTGGTCAGCATAGCCAAGAAATACACTAACCGTGGCCTACAGTTTCTTGATCTGATTCAAGAAGGCAACATAGGGCTTATGAAGGCCGTGGACAAGTTTGAATATCAACGCGGTTACAAATTCAGCACATATGCCACTTGGTGGATCAGGCAGGCAATCACAAGAGCTATTGCAGACCAGGCGCGCACGATACGAATTCCGGTACACATGATCGAAACCATCAACAAGCTTATAAGGACGTCAAGATACCTTGTTCAGGAATATGGTCGTGAACCAACGCCTGAAGAAATAGCTGAAAAAATGGAATTCCCACTTGAAAAAGTCCGCAAAGTTTTAAAGATAGCCAAAGAGCCGATCTCTCTGGAAACTCCTATAGGTGAAGAAGAAGATTCGCATCTAGGTGATTTTATTGAGGATAAGAAGATACTTTCCCCTTCGGACGCAGTTGTCGGGATGAGTCTCACGGAGCAGACGCGAAAGGTTCTAGCAACCTTGACTCCCCGAGAAGAAAAAGTCCTCAGAATGCGTTTTGGGATCGGAGAACGCGCCGATCACACCCTTGAAGAGGTGGGGCAGGATTTTGACGTGACAAGGGAAAGGATCAGACAAATAGAAGCTAAGGCTTTGAAAAAACTTAGACACCCTTCCCGTAGCAAGAGGCTGCGTCCATTTCTGGAAGGATGACTAAATTTTCTCATTTCCGTAAAAGTGTGATGACACGTGACGCTGGATTAAATACCTAACTAAGACTTTACATTCCAGTCAACGTGTCATTTTGAGAAGTAGTTAAGACGTCGAGAAAGTTTCACAAATTTCTATGTGAAGATTCAAAATTAAAAAGGATATTTGCGCCTTCCCGGACTCTTGCTCAATTATTTTTTATGACCAAGATATAAATCAATCTTCTCACGCAATTCCTTAATGTTAACAGGCTTTGAAATGTAGTCATCCATTCCTGCCGCTAGGCACTTTCCTCGGTCGTCGCTCAAAGCATGAGCGGTCATGGCTATTATCGGAATATGATTTCCGTCTTTTTTTTCCGCATCGCGTATTCGTCGAGTCGCCTCAAAACCATCCATCTCCGGCATTGAAATATCCATCAGGATCATATCGAATTTCTCGTCAGCCATTAACTTC
>FUWD013229837.1_pt1 | contig 17072 bp, 18 predicted proteins | sample 1063281 | NCBI WGS metagenome assembly FUWD01 (sample SAMEA79048168, study PRJEB19326) | metagenome | biome: marine | reverse complement strand
GATGTAAAAACAGTTGTTAGTTGACTTAGCAAAGCATTAAACGGTGACATCATAGTACCCATCATATTTCCTAAAATTGACTGAGTACAAAACTCAAAATTTTCACTCGTAAACTCCATAGCTGTCTGAGAATCATCGTCTGGTTTGTTTATCCATCCAGCAAACGGTATTACCTTTGGATTACATCGCTGATTAATCCAATCGTCTTTTATTATTTCCTTGGTTTGCATCATTGCATAATATGACCAAATTAAAAAAATACAAAATGTAATAAATAAAAACCCAATAACTGAGCCAGAATATGAGTCAAAATATCCTACACCTTTATATAATTTATTTATTTTTTCATGGTTGGATGTATCCATAACTAACATATTACCTTATTTTAATTTTGTTTTTACATCATTTTTCAAAAAATGATTTACATAAAAATGATTTACAAAATCATACTAATATTAAACCAACTTGTTATCAGTTTGCGTTTAAAAATGTCAATTGATTTAGAAAACAATATAATGCACACTGAAAATGATGTTATATCACCTAGTGATGAAGCAAGACTAAATAATATAAGATCTAATTTAACATTAGATATAAATAACTTAAAAAATAAAGAGTCAACTAATAAAACCGTCAAACTTTGTTTAACCATACTATTGGTACTAATGATTATTACTATTATAGGCTGCATTATTGCTATTGTTATTTTTGATATTCTAGCACTCAAAGAATACTCGCCAGATAAGGTTGACGAAATGTGCTCTGGATCTGGTATTTGGTACTATGTGCTTGTTTCATTAATTATCATCTTTATTCAAATAGTTATTTCAAATGAAAATAATAAAAACTCTAATAGTAACTTATTAATTGGTATTGGAATGGCTATATGGGGCTCAATTGAACTTTGGGGATCTAATTGTCAAAGCAAATTATACGGAACTAGTATTTACCAAATGGCAACAATTCACCTAATGTCAAATTATGCAGGTTTAGCCGTACTAATTATATTTGGTTTGATTTGTTTATGTGCAAAATAAAACAATCAAACAATGTTTTTTTCCATTTCTTTTTGTATTTTCATTGGAGAACGACGATTGTTAAATGTGTGATACTCCATTGCATCACAAGATGTTTTTCTAACCTGTTCTTCTAACTTATCATCCATGTCGTCAAATACAAATTGACTAAACATTTTAATAATATTTCGTTGGTCAGCTCTTTGGTCTTCAGTTAACTGTTCATTTAGTATTAGAGTACCATCTTCTAAAAAAAACATACTCTCAAACGTGTCTCTTAAGTTATCTTTAGCTTTATAATATAATTTATATATTACAGGTTTTCGTCCCTTTGTTTCCCATCCTTTTGAATTCAATACATTGATATGTTTAGTATCCAAATTTGAAATATATAAATTATGATTTTCTGGCTTTAACTTGGAAAAATACTTTAACTGGAATAAAGCTTCAATTGATTGGTGATTTAATTTAAAACAATGCATCCACTGCTCTTTAGTAATATGACTCAAGTCTTCACTTCCAGACATGTGCAAGTGAATATGATTATTATTAATTGTGTTGTTATTGTTGTTTGTTGTATTATTAGTTACTTGATTTTTTGATTGTAATTGATCAATTAACATTTTTTGCTCTTTTAATTCTTGACTTAATTGTTCAACTGTTAAAATAGCATCGATTTTTATAATACATTTTTTCTTCTTATTCATGTGTAAGTTTAAATTTTGAAGAGTTTGAAACTCACAATTACAACGAGTACATTTATTTTTTTTTTGCAAAGTTACATTTATTTCATTATTATCAACATATTCACACCCTTTTTTACGATTTATGTGAGTTTTTAAATTTGCCTTTGTTGCACAAATTTTATGACATGTTGGACAAGTCCTATCGGAAATACCCATTGTTTATAAATATATTATATATTCAATACATTTTATTTTACGGTTAATTAAATCATAAAATGTTAATTGATAATGAGTCAAATCAATTAACTAAATAAATATAGGTTATGAATATTAATAATTATAGTTATAATGTAGTCACAATTGTTAATATTATTTATTATATGGCAACTGTATATTTTAGTTAATTGGTAAAATCCTAATTTTTCAAATTTAGTTAGAATCCATAAAAAGGAAATTTTCAAAACGGTTTGAAAAAATATCCAGTTCATAATTAAGGACCAAATACCATATTCAAGGTTTTTGTTTTTTAAAAATAGTTAATTGATAATGGGTCAAATCAATTAACTAAATAAATATAGGTTATGAATATTAATATTATAGTTATAATGTAGTCACAATTGTTAATATTATTTATTATATGGCAACTGTATATTTTAGTTAATTGGTAAAATCCTAATTTTTCAAATTTAGTTAGAATCCATAAAAAGGAAATTTTCAAAACGGTTTGAAAAAATATCCAGTTCATAATTAAGGACCAAATACCATATTCAAGGTTTTTGTTTTTTAAAAATAGTTAATTGATAATGGGTCAAATCAATTAACTAAATAAATATGGGTTATGAATATTAATAATTATAGTTATAATGTAGTCACAATTGTTAATATTATTTATTATATAGCAACTGTATATTTTAGTTAATTGGTAAAATCCTAATTTTTCAAATTTAGTTAGAATCCATAAAAAGGAAATTTTTAAAACGGTTTGAAAAAATATTAATAGTTTCAATTTTGCTTAATTATCCAACAGCAAATCATACATTTCAGTTTTTTCTTCAAGTTGTTTTGTTAGTTGTTTGTTATTTCTTTCAAGTTCAATGACTTTTTTTGCCATTAGTTGTTTTGCATTTTTACATTCATCCATGGCTAAGGTTATGCTTGTAAATTTGGTTTCCATGGATTCAATATACACTGATTTTTCTTGGTCGTAATTATCACATAAAGCCGTGATGTTTGTTTCACGCTCATCCATAAATGCTTGACGAGTATTCAAGTCTTCTTCCAAACGTAACGTCTTTATAATGTCTGCATTCAACTGGTATGGCTTTTCATCTTGAAAAATTTCAATCAATGGAATGATTGTTGTAGACATAATAACGTTAAAACTTCTTTCCCCGCTTCTTCTTCCGTTTCCGGAATATGGAGCAGGTCGTGTTTGTGGATAGTGTGCAATATCATCTTTAAACAATTTAGATCTATTTTTTATATATCCAATATCCTTATAATAAATACACAGACTATAATCAATTAATGTTATTAAACTTTGACTTGGTGCATGGTTTAAATTAAATACAGAATACTTTGCTCCATTTTTATATAACATAATTTTTCCACTTTGTAAAATAATAAATATAAATGAATCACTTAAATCACCTGCTTGTTGTCTAAAATAAACAACTTGAGTTTGTGGTTCAACCCATAACTTTATCAACTTACATGCACTAATATAGGTTGCATAGTCTGCGTCACAAATAGCAGGTACACCTAAATTAGTATTGCTCATAAACTCGTTGCATTTTAGCCCCACAATATTTGCAACAGAGTCTGTCACTATAGCATCTAACGCAGTTTTCATTTCTTTCTGTATTTTATCTGCAACCAACTTTTTTAAATCGGCATCAAACCTAGCAATTTCATGATTTAGCGTATTCATATCTTTTATCCGTAATGCAACTTTAACCAAATGTTATTTTTCATTTTTACAAAATTATTGTAAAAATAAATTAAAAATAAATTAAAATTTAATACTCGCTATAAGGCACATTATTGCCACCACGATCAACCAAGTAGTCGTACTGGTTAGTTGTCATGCAAGCACATCCAGAACTGTTGGAATACGTATTCGGGCAACACTCGGGCTTAAACTCGGTGCTAGCAAACATGTCCATCTCTCCCTTGACCAAAGGAATTGGTTGCTGAGCACGGTCCATGATTTTCTTAACACCTGCATCCGCAGTTTCGGCAGACGAATAAGTAAGAGTGGGCGAAGCCCATGTATCTACATTGCGAATGGTACCAGACGACCCACTTTTAGCATACTGAGGACCTTCCGCAAAGTTGTTGGCAGCAAACCCTTCTTTTCCAACCTTGGTTTTTTGTTTAATCGAGGTTATGCCTTCACGCACCATGGCAAATCCTTCCATAGGGGTTACAGTGGCACACGAGCATAAAAGATGGCCAAACATAATAAATGCTAAAACAGAAATTAATATGGCGATTTCCAGCCTGCATTTATACGGACCAATTGAAATATTCATGATATTACTTATTTACTATAAGTAATATTTTATTTAGAAAAGCAAGGTAAAAAACAAAATTAATAATAACGATTACGACTAATATCACAATCACATGTACAGCATTTCTTACCTCTACTTATATGGTCTGGACATGCATCAGCCAGTTTTTGTTCAAGTATATAATACTGCTCTCTTTGAGAATGAAGGTTGGTTTTATACATGTCTAATTGTTTTTTAGTTTCTACTACATTGTTTTCCATATCAGCAATAAGTAATGCAAGTGTACTTTGGCGATCACTAATTTCAGCTTTAATAGTTGGAAAGTTTACAACTTTTGCTGCATAAGCATCTACTTTAGCTTTTTCTTCTGCCGCTTTTTCTTCTTTTGCCAAACGTGCCTTTTCTTCTTTTTTTTTTGTTTGAATGTTTTGCTGTCGCACTAAACACTTTTGTTTAATCTGGTTTAATGTGTTTAATTCGTCAATTGTTGCACTGATAAATTCTGACATAATTGTATTTATCTTTACTATAATTATATTATATACAATTTTTTAATCATTTTTATTTTCATTTTTATTTTTACATATTCCTTTTTTTTTGTTAAAACCGTTACAAAAGTGTAAAACTTGTATTAAATCCCCACCCTCGCATCTTGACCAAATTATCGGGATGAAATCTGTCTTCCAATAACTCATCTTTAAAAATTGAGCAATGATCACGCATTGAATCGTAATCGTATTCAAAAATAAACGGATTTTCTGACAATTCTTGCCAATTTATTTTATCTGGATTATGAGAAAGTAACTGAATTGCTTCAAACGAATGCATTTTCGAAAGACAATTCCAGTTTATTTTGTCTTGGTTTTCCAAAAGTAATTTTAAAGCTAAAGGAGATTTGTTATTAGATAATGCATACCAATTAATTTGGTCTTGGTTTATTTGAAGTAGTTTTAAAACCTTGGATGAATTACTGTATGATAACAATAACCAATTAATTTTGTCTAAATTATGTAAAATCAACTCCAATGCATCCTTATGCTTATTGTAAAATAAGCTATCCCAATTTATTTTGGTAAAATTGTTTTTAAGCAACTCAATTGCTTTTGACGACGAATTCATAGACAAATGATACCATATTATTTCATTTGGATGTGCCATTAGAATTCGCAATGCACCATCACATGGATTTCTTGATAAATCATTCCAAGAAACCTTGTCTAAATTTTTTTCTAAAAAATCCATTGCAGTGTTTGATGTATTTAAAGAAAACCATAACCAGTCAATCGACTGGTGACGCTCTTGATTATTTAGCCAAAGTTGCGCAGCTTTTTCACATGAATTAAACGCTAACCTATACCAACAGATTTGATTAACATTTTTAGCAAGTATATCTATAGCCTCATTTGTTTCTGTTTTGGATAAAGCAATCCATATCCTGCGTTGAAATTCAGTTTCTCTTATTTGTTTGGGTAAAGAATACTTTAAATATCTTAATGGGTTGTAATATTTTGCGGTCCAATCAATCCTATTCATGTTATGCTCAATAAAAGGAATAATTCCTAGCGACTTATTGTAACAAATATAATCCCAGTTAATTTTATCTTTGTCAATCCAGTTTAACAACCGCATTGGCATACACATATTTTTATTTAATGTCATTTGTTAGTGACAACTAATAATTGATGATTAAAAATTGTGTTTAATTTGATTTTTTCACATTAATGTGAACGGCCGATGCACTCTTTTTCTTGATTTTGGTCGAGTCGTAGTCGTCACCTTCGTCGTCAGAACCCATTTTTTTCGACATTTCCCAAAACTCTTTAGACCCAAGTTTGAAATCATTGTGTGCACTAGCCTTGTACCAAAACACTTGGTCAAACAAGTTATTAGACTGAGAGTTGTTTTTAATTACTAAACACTCGAAATTGTCTGTACACTTGTCCATAACAGTGCAAAATACATCAAATGTAGGAAACATGCCAGCATAGTTCTCGTAAATTCGCTTGCGGTTGCCAATAATATTTTCTCGTAAAATAAAAACGTAGTCAATGTTTGACCGTAGTACAGGGGGCACACCTAAAGGATATTGCATAGTTATTAAAAGCATAATATGCCAATGTCTACCATTCATAAAAATAAGTCGCATAAGCTTGTCTCTGGTCCACTTGCTGTCATACAAGCAATCATCCATAATTACAAAGGTACGGGGGTCAATGCTAGTACGATTGTACGCAGTACGCTCGCGTTTAATTTGCTTCATGACGCCTTTTTGTCGCCTTAATATGCTCTCAATAATTGCCGTGTTATACTCGTTGTGAATAAACATCTTGGGCACAATTCTTCCATAAAACCCATTGCCTTCTTCTGTGCCTGAAATTACAGTTCCAACAGGAATGTCCTTATGGTAGTAAAGAAGGTCATTGACTAAATAAGATTTACCTGTGCCACGTTTTCCAAGTATAACAATAACTGGACCTTTCGCCGTTCCTGTGGTATCAGAGGGAAATGAAATATCGCTCATTTTAAACTTTTTAAGATTCATGTTCATAGGCATTTTAAAGTTTGTTAGTTGGTTTTGTATTATTTTAAGAAATTATTTTATAATGTTAAATTAATACGCAAATTATTAATTTATTTTATTATATTATTTTTCAAAATAATAGTAAAAATGAAATAATGTTTCTAATTAAAATTAAATTAAATCTTTTGCTAAATATCTTTCAATACAAAAAACCATGAATATTAAATTACCAATGTGTTTATTAAATTGGATTAATTCAGATAAAATAGAATGGGGTTGGTTGTCTATGAATCCGTCAGAAGGTGCTATGAACTTACTAGAAAATAATCCAAATAAAATAGATTGGGGTTAATATAAAAGTTTTTTATTTTACAAAAAAATGAAATAATGTTTTTACAAAACGATATATATAGTATATTATACAAAACACTATTATAATCATGGACCTTACACAATGCAAACTTACTGAAGCAGAGTGGGAATCGATTGAAGTGCAGACACCTCTTAAGGAACAGCAGATTATGCGAATGATTATTGAGGGCTACACTAATCTGGATATCTGTATTAACCGCACACAAACCATGCTCGGATTTTTAAAAATGGAACAATCAGACAGCATGGATAAGTACTTGTTTGACAAGTATTTTGTTCCCAGACTAACTGGTGTATTGGATGATGAAATTCATGCAATAAAAAACAAAACTGGAAGGCAAAAGGGTGTATTTACTAAACTGGATGCTAACGCAATTCTTTGTTTAAATAATCAAAAAGCAATCACAGAAAAGTTTATTACTGAAGTAAGTTCAAAAAAAGCCATAGTGCTAAAGTCAGCAGATAAGATTCGTATACAAAATGCTGACTCACTATTAAGTTCGCTAACTGTAATGAAAGCAAATGATGAAATCTATGAGTTGTTTTTAGTGAAAGAAATAATTGCGTGCATTGGTAAAAAAAATACAACAAAAAATGAATGGCATTCGCACTATTTTACGTTGGCTAAAATGCAAGAAAATATGTCAAAGGTTGTTAAACTAAATTGTCTTGTAAAAAAGTTAGTGGAACGTATTATCAAAGAGTACGAAGTTGATTTTAGCATCCCCGAAATCATTTACAATGCATCCAAGCATATTGAGCAAAACAAAGCACTATTACAATATAAAAACGAGCAATTATATAGTCACCAAAAAGAATTGTTTGCTAGTATCAAACAACCTGAACCAAAGCTAGTGCTTTATATTGCTCCCACAGGCACGGGCAAGACTCTGTCTCCAATTGGCATTGATAAGAAAATTATATTTGTGTGTGCGGCAAGACACGTGGGTCTTGCTTTGGCTAAGACTGCTATATCAGTTGACAAGAAAATAGCATTTGCGTTTGGTGCGAGTTGTGCGGATGATGTGCGACTTCACTATGCGGCAGCAAAAGAATATACTAAAAATCGTAAAAGTGGTAAAATTCAAAAGGTGGACAACACCAAGGGTGAAAAGGTAGAAATTATGATTTGTGACATTCGGTCATATATTCCTGCTATGCACTACATGATGGCGTTTAACGCTAAAGAAAATATTGTGATGTATTGGGACGAGGTTACTATTAGCATGGACTATGCTACGCACCCTTTACATAATATGATTCACACAGTATGGGAAAAAAATGTAATTCCAAACATTGTATTTTCGTCTGCGACGGTTCCCCATATTGACAACATGGGCGGTGTACGTGCGAGTTTTAATGAAAAGTTTTCCAATGGCCAAATTCATACAATTCACAGTTTTGATTGCGTAAAGTCGATATCTATGATTAATAACGAGGGATATACCGTTTTGCCACATCATTTGTTTGATACATATAATGAGTTAAAGCGAACAATTGAATACTGGAACTCCAATGGAACAATTCTGCGGTACTTTGACACTAAGGAGGTTGGAGATTTAATTTATTACTTAGAAAAAGACCATAATGTATTAAAGCCAAGTGGTTTAATTGAAGCAAACTTTGATTCGACTAAAGATATTGATATGACACGTGTTAAACAGCATTATATGCGAGTTTTGCTAAACATTGTTCCCGAAGCATGGCCCAAGATTTACAAGCATTTTCAAAAAAATCGTGTTCAAAGACTAACTGCTCCGAATGCAAATGCATCATCGGCAGGAGTCTGTATTACAACAAGGGATGCATATACACTTACCGATGGACCGACTTATTTCTTTACAGACGATGTAAATAAGATTGCGACGTTTTACGTGCAACAGTCCAATATTCCAACCACGATAATGGACGACATTATGTCAAAAATTGACCACAATACAACTATTACTAGCAAAGTGGAGGAACTAGAGCGAACAATTGAAGATTTGTCTGACGAAAAGGAAGAACCCAGAACAGACACAAAAGGCAAGGGGAAAAAAGCGGTTAAGGACACAGGCAAAAATCCTAAAATTGCACCACTACAGTCGCAAATTGACGGACTTCGTAGCCGAATCAAGTGTGTAAAACTGCACGACCTGTTTGTTCCCAACAAGTTAGAGCATTTAAAACAATGGGCCTCAGATAGGGTAATATCTGAAGCTTTGTTCTTTAGCAGTAACATTACGGATGACATTGTGATTCGCATTATGAAGTTGCATAATATTGATAATATGCACAAGATATTATTGCTCATGGGCATCGGAGTATTTACATCAACAGATAATAACTCTATGAACACAGTACCATTAAACCCAGCATACTTAGAAATTATGAAAATGCTTGCCTCAGAGCAAAAATTATATCTTATTATTGCAAACAGCGATTATCTTTGGGGAACTAATTATCAGTCATGTCATGCTTACTTTAGCAAAGACTTGACCATGACGCAGGACAAGATTCTACAGGGAATGGGACGTGTTGGACGTGGTCATGTTCAGCAAGAATATACGGTGCGATTTCGCGACCCAGCCCAGATACGCACGTTGTTGTGTCCGGTTGAGCCAGAAGATAAACTTGAAATTGTAAATATGAATCGGTTATTTGGACCAAGTGAAGAGTAAAATAGGTAATAATTATGTTTTTTTAACAAAAATAGTTTAAAACTATTGATATATAATAAAACAATATGACAACACAATTTGCTAAAAAACTTGCCATTATTACCGAGATTAAGAATGTTTTGTGTGTCAACTAAGATCTGTCTCATCAAAATGGCGAACCATGGATTATTAGTGATTCCATTGTTCACAATTATGATAATATTTCGCAAGAAGTAACCAAGATTAAAGTGCACAAAATGAATATTAAAAAACACGCTACTAAGATTAAAGTGTTTACAGCAAGTGAGGCTAAAATGAAAGGGTCTAATTTTGTAGATAGTTTTGTTAGCACTCAAAATTTAAACCATGCAAAAGCCAACGAGTCTAGAATCAATGCCGAAATGGACCGTATTTTACCCATGAGCGTTATTCAGCAACATTCTGAGGATTATACTGCCTACTTTAGCAAAGCTTCATATTTTTTACAGAGGTTTAATTACTTTAAGCAGTACAATGGGTATTGTATGCGACCAGAAAACATAATTACAGGAAAAGCATATCTCACATTTTTAAGAACTATAACAAACAGAATGATTAAATTAGCAGAAATTGTGTCAAAACAGCGGTTTAATTCCAAGTCAGACCTGTATTATGGGAACTATATGCAAAGCGCAAGTTCGGTCACTGCTTGTATTTCAAACAACAACAACTTGTCTATTAAATTTATTCCCAAAAAGTTCAAGTTTACCAACAACATTGAGCATAAGAATATAATGGAAGAGTTTGCTTATTTAGTAAAGCAGTTGCACTCTTTGTGTTGGAACATTTCCGATACATATTACTTTGTCAATACGATTTTGTATAATTACGCAACTAGCGAGTACATTGCAAATAAATACGTTGTTATCTCAAATTATCATGAACAAACACGTGTATTAAGAAATAACTACCAAATTAAAAATGCCATGGACTGTGTCAAGTTGCCAGAAACATGGACGGAACGGGTCAAGTATTGGTTTTACAACATTCGTGCGTCCGACGATACCATGATTTATTCTTTTGGCCGGTATTTCAAGTATATCGAGTTTTGGTTTCAGTCTAACAAAATTACAAACGGCTTGCAAAGGTTCAAGTTCGATACGGTTAAAGATGTTCAACAAGACTTTGAAAGTGAGATTGACTTTGTTAATATGTTATTTAACATAACTCCATCAAGTATTAAATATGGCTTATCTTTAGAGTTAGAAAATTTAAATAATTAATTTTTTTGATGGTTTTATAAAAAAATGATTAATAATTTGTTTAAAAACAAACCATAAAAGGATAAAAGCATAAAAGATGAATCTTATTCTAAACTTTGAAGCAACTGACCATGGCAAGCATGAAGTTGAGTTGCACACTATTGAACACATTGAATATTGTAATGATAACTACAGTTCTATATTTGTCCCAGATAGTGGGCTGGTCGTACGGTATCGTCCTGTAGGCAGTAAGAAATGGACAACAGTTATTACGGCAGATCAAATTAAAGGGTTAAGTGGCGTAATGGATAAATCGTCTGTAAACTATGAATATAATCCAAGTTCGGGCGTTATAATTGAAGACAATTCTTGTGTTCAAGAACTCCACGAATATCGCAAACCTTTGAATGTGCCAAACTTTTTAAAAGTAGTATTTCATTTTAAGGGGCGACATTATTGGCCACGTTACAACTCAAAAATTGACCGCGAAGCGCATTACGATGAAGATATTTTAGGGTATCAAGTTTCTCGATTTACGTGTAATTTGACAAGTAGTATGGGTTAACTTTATATTTTTAATTTAAAAATACAAAGCATCTTATTTTTTACGTTTGTTAGTTCTTCGTATATATTTCTTTCTAGTTTTACGGTGAGTTTTTTTTCTAGTAGTTTTACGGTGAGTTTTTTTTTTAGTAGTTTTACGGTGAGTTTTTTTTCTAGTAGTTTTACGGTGAGTTTTTTTTCTACTAGTATTTTCAGGTAAAGAAGTAGTAGTATTTTTTTTCTTTCCTTTGTCGGATGGACGGTAGCGAAAGAACCACTGCTCATATTCTTTAGATTTAGGTTGACTTGCTAGTTTTTTATACATTTTACTTTTTTCTTCTCGCATTTCATCCAGTGTTTCTTGGTGTCCAATACATGTGATACTAAACCGATGCAATAGTCCTTTTTGAGACAGCCGATTTTTAGCTTGCACTTCAAACAAATATTTAGACATGCACAGAATTCGATTTGGGTCGTAGTACTCTTTATCAGCATACAAAAATGCCAAGTAAAAACTCAACATTGTATCAATAGTAGCAACACGAATGTCATTGTTGTCCTCATGCAAAACATTGTAACTATGACACGCGGTTGGTTGGTATATGAACGCAATTGTATCTTTCCCCACACGAATTTCATAATGAGCAGACACAATTTCCCCAATACTTTCAAACTTGTGTATAGTTACGTTTTTACATCCAATGTCTTCCAGCTGTTTTTTAGCAATATCAACAGTTTTTTCCGCATCTTCGGACAGCACATCAAAATCTGGAATCTTTAATAACTTGGACCGAATGTGATGAGGCATGTAGCGGGAGTACTTGGAAATGGCGTACCCTCCAAAAAACACCACATTTTGATTTATAAATGTTCTAAGAATATTGTCATAGATTTTTTCAGTGCTCACTTTGTCTTTATCTTTAGTGTATGATTTTGATTTAGATTTACTTTTACTAAAGTTGGTTTCAGTTTTACTGGAGTTGGTGCTACTATTGTCCATTTTTCGCTGAAATTCTACATGAGCACATTCCTTTGAAGATAAAGGATAGTGTTTGTTTAACAGTATAAGACGTTTATATACTTTTTCCCAACGTGAAACGTCGCCATCTGGACGAGATAATTCCAAGTACATTCCCATACGCAAAAAATTAGGCGGGGCATAAGTGATGCCTGCAATTTTCAACGCATCTTTTTGCAAAGTTTGAAAGATGGGTTTTGGCATTTGGGTTACGTCGGCAGTAGGGATGAAATTTACAAATAACTTGTAAGTCCCTTGATGTACTCCAGACTTGGCGTCAACTTCAATGTAACCCGCTTTGGAATACACGTCAGCAAGTTCTTTTACATCATTAATTGCTTCAGGAGAGTAAAAATCATAATCGGGAATGTCTACAGTAGTGTCATAAAACTGGTCGGCTTTGGGCAGAATGTTGTTTTGGGCAGTTCCGCCGTATACAACGAGTTTTTTCTTTTTAATGAAATCCTCGACGATTTTCATAATTTTATTTATTTCTGGTCCGTTGGTAGACTGTTTTTTTGTTTTTCTTCTGCTTTAGAAATTGCGTGATGTAGTATTTCCAGCTCGCATTCTTCAAATGACGCATTCTGCGTGCAGATGGCGTATTTATTGGATTTTGATTTTGATTTCGATTTGGATTTGGATTTGGATTTTTTCCCATCGTTTTACTCTTTACTTTATAGCAAGAAAATATAAAAAAGATTTGAGTAAATTTTTTTAATTATAAATTCAAAAGTATATTTACGTTATTCGTAAAGGTGTTAGTTTTGGATTGTTTATTAACTCAGACGACTGCTTGTTTTCTATTTGTTTTGTATTATTCGCAGTAATAGTATTAACATTAACTATTGAATTGTTCATTTTTGTTTCAATAGCATTTACATCATATATAATAGAACAAATGATAAAAATTAAATCGTCATTTTTTTTGTTGCTCAAAAGTGTTTTTTGTGGCATGTATTCTGGTTTTAGCATACATATAATAACAATATAATCATCTTTTACTAATCCTTTAGAACCACGGTCAATTAAATCTTCGCCACGCTGAAGTGTGTGAGAAATGTTCAAATATGTATTTCGGTCAATTTCGTTGTTTTTAAATTTTTCGTCTGCAGATTTGTGTATTTTTTTAATGTGTTGCTTATTTTGAGTCGTAATTTGTCTTTGAACTTCTGTTTTATTTTTTTTTGTCTCTGTGGTTTGTGATTTGGTTCGAGATTTTGTTAAAGAATTACCCATTGTTACTGTGGTTTTGTTTGTACTACAAACAATCATTTTTTATAAAAATAAAAAATAAGTAAGTTAAATATTTTGGTATTAAAGTACAAAATTGTATATACTACTTTGCAACAGAGTCAAATGCGGATGCAAATTTACTTTCACTAAAATACCCAGTCATACACATTAGGTTGTCTTTATTATTATATCTATTATATCTAACATCATAAACGGGCTGAATGGTTGTTGATATATACATGGTGTGATTTGAGTTATAAATTGCAGACATACGCGTAATGTCAATGGCCTTTTCTTTTACATGTGCGTCATTTCTATGCACATTATTTTTTTGACATATTTCTGCAGAATTTTCAAACACAATGGTGGTAATTGTTTTTCTTGAAATTTTGCTATTAATAACCCAGCGCTTATATGTCATTGCATCCACAAACCTTGCATCTGTAATGTATATGGCAGATGTAAGGCCGTCATTTAGTTCTTTGTGAATTTGTTCAACCGCATTTGGATTTGAAAGTACCTCATCATAAACGCTGGTATTTTTGCGGTTATTCATACAATTACGAATGTATGTGGTTTTTCCTGCACCAGGTAGTCCCACCACAATGATAATTTTGGTGTTTTTGCAACCAGGTGCATTATATTTGGTCCATGTTTTGGTAATGTGTCCGCAATAATAACCATTTGACGAGTTTCGATGGAGAAAGTCAAATATATCATTATTGTCCAATGTAAAAGTCCACACTTCATTAATATCATCCTCTTGAACATTTGAAAAAGGCATATCTAAATTATCTTGTGTTAATTCCATTGATAGAATGTAACGGCCAACTAAATTTTCAAAAATATTATTTTTGTATGTCGTAAACCAAGAGGTAGAACAGCAATCACCTTCTGCAAATAGGGTTAGTTCATTGTGCTCAAAAGCAATAATAATAGTATCCTCAGAATGCGAAACACTAATTACTTTTCCACAGGTTGCAAATGTATCAGTCATCTTAAGTGTATTATACTAAAGTAATTTAATAAAATAATTCTAAATCATTTTTTTAATATAATCTTTTTATATTGTAAACATACAATGAATTTAATTAATCCTCAAAAAAATAATGACATTTTGCAGATAAAAGCCTTGGAAAGTGAATATGACTTAGTTTTAAGACAATATGAAGAAGCACATCAAAATTACATTCAGTATACAAAGTCGGGAGAAGCAACTAGTTTTGCAAATTTAAAAGGACGCAGTTTTTGGGGTAAAGCAGGATTAAAAGAAGGCACGGCTCAAACTGTAGAAGAGTGCGAAGATATGTGCTTAAGTAACGAAAAATGCACGGGAGCGACATTTAACACAGACAAGCGGTATTGCTGGACAAGGTCAGGACAAAGTAAACCCGAAGTAAGTTTAGACGCTGACATAGCAATTATTCCCAAAACTCGCCAACTGATTATACAATTAAAACATTACAACACAAAACTAACGCAAATAAACAAAAAATTAGCCGATTACTATTCGTCAATTGATATGGATACGAATAATACAAATGTTGTGAAACAAGAAACTTTAATAAAGTATAACTCTCAATTAGAAGATGAGAGAGCCACATTAGAACAAAAAGAACAAGCCTTAGAAACAATAAATCAACGAAAAAGCATACAAGATACCGTTGCAACACAGGGTTATACACAATTTCGGTTTTGGCTTTTACTTGCGTCAATTTTACTACTGATAAGTATGAAGATGGCTTTAACAACAGCAGATGGAGAAAGTAGTCCAAGTATGAGTATTGGAGTTCCAATTTTAATAATAGCATTACTTGGTGTTTCGTTTATGTTGCGGTCACCCCAAGGATTTTTAATATTTGGTTTGATAATATTTGCTTTAATTGCTATTAAGATGCAAGCATAAATATAGGATAAAAAAAAAAGAATATGTAAAAAAAAAATGAAAAAAAATGTAAAAGTAAAAAGCAGTATCAATAAATCAATCATATAAATCAATCATATAAATCAACAAATTAATAAAATGTCAATTTACAATTGCTACAATTACGACTTTGAAATAAAATCGGTATACGGTTCAAAATTCATTGAATTTGGAAAAAAAAATGGTTATGATTTTGATGCTTCATATTTAGATTGGGATCTAATGTGTAGGAGTAACTCGATGAACACAATGCGGTTTTTGAATCAAAATAAATTGTGGGTAAACATATTTGCAATAATGAATAATAAATCAGATGCAGCATGGTGGTTAATGGAACATATACTATATGATAAAATACATTTAGAAGCAATACAGAAACAAATGAGCTTAATGGACCTGGAAATGTCAAAGAACTTGTGCGAATTATATCCAGAATATATACTTTGGGATGAGTTAAGTCGTAATACAGCAGAGTGGGCAGTAAATATTTTGAGCAAAAATCTAGAAAAAATAAATAAAAGAATGTTTTACAAGACGCATGTTTTAAATAATCGATGCTGTTCAGATATTAACTGCTATTTAAGTAGACCACTAAATGTAAGAAATATTCTAAAGGTGTTTAAAGAAGACTTTGATTTAATAGAAAAGAAGGTTACAGAAGAAAGCGAACAACAAGAAATTAAAAGACGCAGTAATCCAAACGGGTGGATAGACTGGGACAAAATGAGCAAAAACCCAGGTATAGCACCACGTTGTCATATGTGTGGTGTGTGAAGTGTGTCTAATGTAGTGTAGTGTGTATTGTGTATTGTGTGTGTAGTCTAGTGTAGTGTAGTGTAGTTTTTTTACGCTAAATTAAGGAAAAAAAAGATGCATAAAAAAAAAAATGAAAAAAAGGTGAAAGAAAAAAGCAGTGTCAATCGTATCAATCGTATCAATAAAATAAATCAAAATGTCAAGTATAATCATCAACACAAACAATTACAAGTATCCATTTTTGGAGAAGGATTATGATGAGGATTATAAGTTTAAAGCTTCAAATTTGGATTGGCTAACAATGTGTAAGAGTGAGTCTATGGACACGATGGAGTTTTTAAGTGAAAATAGACCATGGATAATATGGTATACAATAATAAAAAACGGGTCAGATGCAACATGGTGGTTAATTCAACTTGTACTTGAAGATGTTGAAAATGGAAAAGACAAGACAGACAAAACAAAAGAAATATGGGATCTAATGAGCTCAATGAACACGGAAATGGCAAAGGACTTGTGCGAATTATATGCAGAATATATAGTTTGGGATAAAATAAGCAATAATAAAGCAGACTGGGCAGTAGAACTCTTAATCAAAAATCAA
>FUWD013230290.1_pt1 | contig 17083 bp, 16 predicted proteins | sample 1063281 | NCBI WGS metagenome assembly FUWD01 (sample SAMEA79048168, study PRJEB19326) | metagenome | biome: marine | reverse complement strand
AACTATTTTAATTATTCGCTTGAATTAAAGTTTAAAAAGCTNTCCTAGTTGGTAGTAGCTTTTTTTTTAAATTTAATAGATAGTTAATGTATTTACTTAACTGCTATAGGAATTTGTATTTGAGATGGATATTTTGCAGAGTGATGAATTGTATTGTGAGCTGTTATCCCAATTTTTTCGTCATAATTATTTCCTCCAGTGTTTAAGTTTCTTGCAAATCTCGGAAAATTACTACTTGAAATTTCTATACGAATGCGATGTCCTTTTTTAAACATATTACTAGTAGACATGGGTGTTAAATTCACTTCATACACCTCTCCTTTTTCCATGAAAACTTCTTTGTCATATCCTTCACGATAACGAACTCGTTGAATGGTTTCATCTAAATTATACGCCGAACCATCTGGATATACATCAATTAATTTAATGGTAACATCTGTGTCTTTTACATCTGAAGATATATATAGTTTAGAATTAATAAAACCGCTAACCTCAGTATCTTCATCTAGGACAGCTGTGGTATATACTAAAATATCGTTTCTAGCTTCCATGTCTTGTTGATCCCATGCACCCCCTTTCACTGCATTCCCAGTACAACAAACATTTCCTCCATAAGATGGTACTGGTGCCATAGGGTCATAGGTGAAATGATCTGGACGGTCTTTTTTAGCTTTGGAAGTAGATAGCATTCCATCTCCAAACTTGCTATTTGCATGACCATTACTATGTAAATAATACGTAGTTAACTGGGTATTCTCTGGAGGCCATATCTCTGATGATTGCCACTCATTACTTCCCATGGTGTAGTATTGTATTCTAGGAGTAGTTTCTTTAAAATCATTTGAAACTCCTTTTAACCATAAATCAAACCACTTTGTAATTTGTTCATCGTAATTTAGTCTAGCATCGCCAACACTACGTTCTCCCACAATTGTATTTTCTGTTGCTCTAGTATAAGCACAATGAAGCGTTGGAGCTATTACTAAATATTGATTGTCTCTTATAAAAGGATCTTTAGAGTTATTTCTTGCATGGTTAAATAATGAAATATTTGGTGTAATAGAGACATCATACCAGGAAGCAAACCAAAAACTTGGTGTCCCTATATCTTTATCATCATGGTAAATGCCTCCCTTAAACCAATCTGGATCATTGGGTTTTCGTCGAATCATTTTGTCAAAAATCTCCTGTTTACCATTAATGTTTTTTAGGATGTCTTGAATGGGTAAATGAGTTAAAGCTTTAGCCATATCTACACGAGGGTTTTCTGGATCTAAATCGTAAAATCTCGAGATTCTAATTAAGTCTTCTTGTGAGGCTCCTGTTGGAATTCTTGGTTTAAATTTATCGTGTTCTACACCATATAACCATGAAAAAAACAACATTTGTTCTACACCTCCTCGATACCAATTCCCTTGTTCGTTTATAGCTCCAACACGCCCAACACCAGCACCATAACCTTGTGGCACCATGGCAGCATGTGATGGATGGTCTAGTGCAGAAACAGCCATTTGCCATTCTGCAGTTGAAGAACACCCTAAGGTCCCAATCTTTCCGTTAGACCAAGGCTGGTTTTTCATCCATTCAAAAGCATCGTACCCATCTGTAAGAGGTACTCCTAAAATATCCCATTCTCCCTCAGAATAGTAACGACCTCGCTCGTTTTGTACTACATAAGCATAGCCTTTTTTAACATATTCATAGGCACTTTTAGCAGTTCTAGTTCTTTGTTTACCATTGCTCCATGAATTAAAGTTGTAAGGAGTTCTAGAAAAAATAATAGGATATTTCCCCTCCCCTTTTGGCCTGTAGATATCACTAGCAAGTCTAACACCGTCTCGCATGGGCATCATTACTTTTTCATCTACTGTTGCTATGGCATTTAATTTGTCAAAAATAGATTCTTGAGCTTGAATAGAGCTTGTAAAAATAAGGTAACAAAAAAAGGAACTGAGGATAGTAATTAGTTGATTTTTCATTTTGAGTCAATTGATTATAAAGCTAAAGATAATAAATAAATTTAGAGAAATTCCTTTCTGAGTTTTAAGAAATAACTAAATAAAATTACTCATTAAATAATAGATAAAAAAGATAAAAAAAAATCATCCCAAAAAATATTTTGGGATGATTTTTAAATTGAAGTATTGTTTTCAATTCATATATTTCAGAAAAAAATTAGTCTTTTAAATAAACAAAACGTTCTAATCTTGAAAGTTCTTTATCATCTACATACTTTCCTATTTCTTTTCTAAATTGAGCTAGGTTTTCATAAGGTCTGTACTCTAAAAATTCATGAGTCATTTTTTTACCAATACCAGGTAGCGCCTTGACATCGTCTTCTGAAGATGTGTTTAATTCTACAGGTACAAAAACATAATCTAAATAACGAGCTACTTCTTGTTCGTCTACATATTTTCCAATTTCTCTTTTAAATTGTAAAATACTCGTGTAGGGTCTGTACTCTTCAAATTCGTGTGCCATTTTATCACCAACTCCAGGAATCATTTTAAAATCTTTCTCTTCTGTAGTATTTAGATTAAAGGGTACAAATATTTTTTTAAAAAGTTCTTCTGTATTTTCTGATTCTATGATTGAATTAAAATCTGCCATGGATAGAAAAGGTCTTGCAGCTAAAAGTTTTTGAACTACCTCTTCTGAGAGGCCCAAAGCAACTAAATCTGATTCCGTGGCTAAATTAGCATTTAAGACCACTAGAGGTGCAGGTTTTTCTACTTCTTTAACTTCTAAATTGTTTGGTGTGTTTTGTTTCTTTTCTACTGATTGTTTACAGGATACTAAAAATAAACTTACGGATAGCGTGATGATAAATAGTGTACTAAATTTTTTCATGTTGTTGTTTTATTAAAATTAAATATGAATACCCAATGAATGCTAAGACTAACATACTCATAGGGGCTAAAGTAGGTAAGGCACCAGATAAACTTTCGGAAAATAATTCCCAATTAGTGGCTGTTGGTTTCATCTCCTGCTCAAACTCAAAATTAGATTGCAGGTGCAAGAAAACACCATAAACACCGCTGAGAGATGTTAAAACTAGCACCAGTTTAAATAGATTGATGATTCTTTTTGATTTTTTAAACAAAAGAATGATCAGGTTTATGAGTGAAAAAGCAATACATAAAACTGGGATTAATTGATATGTATCCTCATAATGATCTAGTAAATACAATTCTAAAAGCGTTCCAACCATCATAAAAAGGAGCGCTAAAACAATTATTTGTTTTACACTAAATTTTTCTGAAGTAACTTTTTTATGTTGCATACATCCGCAAAATTACATATGAATCTTTGATAAAAAAAATTATTTAGAAATATTCTAAATAATTTTATGAAGCAGTTAACCCCTTTTTATTATTAGCGCATTAATACCCTAATAACATTCCATTTTTAACTGAAAACCTTACTTTTGCTTAGTTTTAAAAATTCATTGTTTATTGTCTTATAACTATCGAAGAAAAATGACTCCAAAAAAAATTCTATTATTACTAGCTGTACTTATGTTTTTTTCGTGCAACACCGGCACAAAAAACAATACTACTCCAAAAAATGTAATTCTTTTGATTAGTGATGGGACTGGTTTATCACAAATTTCTTCTGCTTTCTATTTTAAAGAAACTCCTTCAAATTACCAGCGATTTCAAACGATTGGCCTAATAAAAACCTCTTCTTCAAGAGAAGATGTTACGGATTCTGCTGCTGGAGCTACTGCATTTGCAGCTGGGGAAAAAACATACAATGGGGCTATTGGTGTTGCAGATGATTCTACCATGGTTAAGAATTTAGTTGAAATAGTGTCTTCAAAAAATATTAAAACTGGGATGATTGCAACATCATCTATCACACATGCAACTCCTGCCAGTTTTTATGCTCATGTTATTAGTAGAAATTTTGAAGAGGAGATAGCAGTTCAATTAGCTGAATCTGACATAGATTTTTTTGCTGGAGGAGGGCTTCAGTTTTTTAATAATCGCAAAGACAAGCAAAATATTTTAAACACTTTAACTAGTAATAATTTCTATATAGATACTATTGGATTAACAACTTTGTCTAGTATTACCAATAGTAAAAAAGTGGGCTACTTATTGGCTAAAGAAGGAATGGATCGTATTTCTGAAGGTAGAGGAGATTTTCTTCCTAAAGCTACTGAACTAGGGATACAATTCTTAAGTAAGGATAACCAACCGTTTTTCTTAATGTCTGAAGGGTCTCAAATAGATTGGGGAGGTCATGATAATGATGCACCCTACCTAGTATCTGAACTCATTGATTTTGACGATACTATTGGAAAAGTATTAGATTTTGCAGAACAGGATGGAAATACCCTTGTTATTGTAACCTCCGATCATGAAACAGGCGGTTTTACGTTGGCATCTAAGAAAAAATATTCTACAGATGGTGAAGAGTATAACGATTATAAGGAAATAGAAATGACCTTCTCTACCACTGGACATTCTGCCTCCTTAATTCCTGTTTTTGCTTACGGACCTGGAGCTGAAGAATTTTCAGGAATGTATGACAATACAGCTATTTTTGATAAAATTATGAAAGTAACTAAATGGGAATAAGATTAATTTTTCCAGAAAGATTTTAAAAATAAACTTTTCATAGTAAACCAAAATGCAAATATACCTGGAAGATTCTTTTTAGGTTTTTTACCTTTTCCTATTCGCTGTATTTGAAGTTCATACCAAGGGAGTTCTACACCACCTAACTTGTCTAGTAACGGAATTCCTATTCGAGGAATGGGTGCTTCAAATTTTTCAACTGAGCCATCAAAAATTTGATTGGCGAGTGCTGGGTATAAACAAAAAGGCCTAGCCAAACCAACAACATCTAACTTACCGCTGGCTAGAGCACCTTCCATAACTGATACCGATCTAAAACCTCCTGTTAATAACAAGGGTGTTTGAGTTAGTTTTCTTGCTTTTTCTATATATTCTAAAAAATACACTTCACGCTCTTCAGTACTTTTTTTACGATTTCCTTTTATCATTGCTGGTCTTTCGTAGGTTCCTCCAGATATTTCAATTAAATCCATTCCTTCATTTCCTAAGAGCTGAATAACTTCCATAGATTCTTCTTCTGTAAAACCACCTCGTTGAAAATCTGCAGAATTAATTTTTATTCCAACGGGATAATCTGCCCCTACTCGACGTCTAATTTCTCGATAAATCTCTAATACAAACCGAGCTCTATTTTCTAATACACCACCCCATTGATCTGTTCTAACATTGCTGTTAGGAGATAAAAACTGACTCACTAAATATCCGTGTGCTCCATGAATTTGACAACCTGTAAATCCGGCTTCTTTACATATTCTAGCAGTTGTTCCAAAACGTTTGATAATTTTCCAAATTTCTTCTTCAGTTAATGCCTTGGGCATGGTAAACATTTTTGAAGCCCCTCCCATTTTAAGTGGAATGGCAGATGGTGCTACTACCTCTCTATTGATAGAGGCAAATGCTTGCCGTCCTGGATGGTTGATTTGAGGCCAAATATGAACTCCTGTTCCTTCAACAGATTTAGCCCAAGCCTTTAGTTCTTTAAAATGCTTATAGTCTTCTACCACAACATTTCTAGCTTCACCTAGTGCTTTTGAATCTACCATAACATTTCCGGTAATCAACAATCCTGGATTGCCTTCTGCCCATACTTTGTATGCATGGATTAAACCTGGGCTTGGCGCATGATACTTTGTTCCAAAGTTTTCGCTCATGGCTGATTTGGCAATTCTATTTTTTAAAATTGAACCATTTGGCAATGTAAACGGTGAGGCAATATGCTGCATAAATTATTGTATTTTTAATGAAACAAAAGTAGTTTTAATTGTACTATAAATTTAGCTTTTAAGATAAGAATAAAGCTAACAAAGCAGCTAATGACGCTCCGGTAATTGGCCCAATAATAGGAATCCAAGAATAGCTCCAATCATTAGATGCCTTATCTTTTATAGGTAATATGGCGTGCATAATTCTTGGTCCCAAGTCTCTTGCTGGATTAATAGCATAGCCTGTTGTACCTCCTAAAGACAAACCAATAGCCCAAACTAAAAAAGCAACGGGAAGTGCTCCTAATGATCCAAGACCAACTAGTTGGTTTGAATCTGCTAAAGCTGCATCTGTAAAATTTAGAATGGTAAATACCAATACAAAAGTTCCTACAATTTCTCCCACTAAATTAAAAAACCTGTGCCGTATAGCAGGTGCTGTACAAAGACAGCTTTCTTAGTATCTCCATCTTTAGTTGCATCAAAATGATTTTTATACACCAGCCAAACGATAGTGGCCCCTAGCATGGCACCAATCATTTGAGCTAAAACATACGAAGGAACCATTTCCCAAGCAAATTCTCCTGCAACAGCTAAACCGATACTAACTGCAGGATTAATATGTGCACCACTGAAGGGTCCGGTTACAACTACAGCAACATATACAGCCAGTGCCCAACCTGTAGTAACAACAATCCAACCGCTATTATTTCCAATAGTTTTATTCAATTCTACATTGGCAACAACTCCTCCACCTAGTATTATAAGTAAAGTGGTTCCAATAATTTCTGCAATAAATGGTGTCATAATTTTTTATTAATTATTAATTTTTTGTCCAATATTCTAAAGCATCTACTGCTCTATACCAACCTTTAATTTGTTGATTAATTGACTCTCTTGACTTTAATGGAGTAAATGATGAATCTATTTGCCATATGTCTTGAATTTCTTCTTGACTTTCCCAATATCCAACGGCTAATCCTGCTAAAAAAGCAGCTCCCATAGCGGTAGTTTCTACCACCTTTGGGCGAACAGTAATTGTATTTAATACATCTGCCTGAAACTGCATGAGCATGTTATTAATTGTTGCACCACCATCTACTCTTAATTCTTTAATGGCTATCTCGGAATCTGCTTCCATGGCTTTTAAAACATCCATGGTTTGAAAGGCAATAGATTCTAGAGCTGCTCTAGCAATGTGAGCATCTGTACTTCCTCTTGTTAACCCAAATACAGTTCCTTGTGCGTGCTGATTCCAATGAGGCGCCCCCAAACCTGCAAAAGCAGGAACAAAATAAACTCCTTCTGAACTTGATACAGAACTAGCTAGTGCTTCCACATCTTGAGAGGTTCTTATGATCTTTAAACTATCACGCAACCATTGAACAACAGCTCCTGCAATAAAAATACTACCTTCTAATGCATAGTGCGTTTTGTTGTTAATTTTCCAGGCTACTGTTGTTAGTAGATTATTTTTGGATATAATTGGTTTATCGCCAATATTCATAAGCATAAAACATCCCGTTCCGTAGGTGTTTTTTACCATTCCTTTTTTTGTACACATTTGTCCAAACAAGGCAGCTTGCTGATCACCTGCAATTCCCGAAATAGGTATTTTTTCTCCAAAAAAAACAGACTTTGTGTGAGCATAGAGCTCACTAGATTGTTTAACTTGAGGCAGCATGCTTTTTGGAATCCTAAATAATGCTAATAATTCTTCATCCCAATCCATGGTATGGATGTTAAACAACATCGTTCTTGAAGCATTAGTTACATCAGTAATATGTTGTTCTCCTTTTGTGAAATTCCAGATCAACCAAGTATCTATTGTTCCTAGAACTAATTCTCCAGCTTCGGCTCTTTCTCTTACTCCTTTTACATGATCTAAAATCCATGTTACTTTTGTGGCTGAAAAATACGAATCTATAACTAAGCCAGTTTTTTCTCTAATGAACTCACTCTTTCCCATTTCTTTGAGCTGATCGCAAAAATCTGAGGTTCTTTTGTCTTGCCATACGATAGCATTATAAACAGGTTTTCCTGTTTTTCTATCCCAAACAACAATTGTTTCACGCTGATTGGTAATACCAATAGCTGCAATGTTCTGAGAAGTTAATCCGTCTTTAGTAATGGCCTCAGCTGCAATACCTACTTGAGTTGACCAAATTTCATTAGGATCGTGTTCTACCCAACCTGGTTTTGGGAAAAATTGTTGAAATTCTTTTTGAGCAACAGAAACAATGCTTCCTTTTTTATCAAAAATAATTGCTCGTGAACTAGTAGTTCCTTGATCTAAAGAGAGTATGTATTTTTTCATAATTTTTTAAAGATAAATAAATAATTTTTGATGTTGGACAGTGGTAATTATAGTATGTTAAACATACATCTTTGCTTTTCTAATTTATTGATATTTCGTTATCTTTGTAAGGTATCATAAATGATACATGTATTTACCATATTAATTTAAAAATTTATGAAATATAATATTTCTAATATGATGTCTTTAGACATCTATTTAGACTCTGTTCAAGACATTGACTATAAGAATATTACCTCCGAAGCATCTACATCAGATCAGAGTATTATGCCGCTTATGAGTTGGGATATTTTTAGTGAAGATTTTTAGTACAACAATTGAGAATTCAAAAATTTTGAATGATATAGAACAAGTAAAATCTTTTGCTATAAAATCTAAATGGAAAAATAAAATTGATGGTATTTTTGAAAATCAAGACTTCGAAGCACTAGTTATTACTGATATCAACCAAAAAATACTTTGGGTAAACAATGGCTTTACTGAAATGACAGGCTACTCTAAAAAATTTGCGATAAACAAAACTCCAAATTTTTTACAAGGTGAAAATACTCAGAGAACAACTAAAAAGAGGATTAGAACTAAACTCGAACTTCTTGAACCTTTTACAGAGGTAATTACCAACTACAGAAAAGATAAGACTCCATATAAATGTGAAGTGAAAATTATTCCTTTATACAAAGAAAAAGTAACTCATTTTTTAGCCATAGAGAGAAAAGTTGTTTAATTCCTCTGAATGAGAAATTACATTTATTTTTTCTTTGCACTTTTTGTTTTTGGTTGTTTATCAACCAAAGAGGTTTCAATAAATAAGGCAAATTCTCACTTCAAAGTTGTTACTACGCCAATCTTAGTAGAGAAAGATACCATCTACATAAATGAACTCCGTTTTTATAAGATAAAATCTGCTAGGGATGGAATGAAACTTATGTATCTAAACTTTGGTAAATGGAATAAAAAAACCAAAGGCATACATCAAAAAAATATGAATAGTTTTATATGGGAAAATGTGAAGCTACTAGATGAAAATAATAATTTGTTTACAGTAGTGGCCGACGGTGCTGAAACTAAAACAGATTTTTTTGCCTCCATTAAAATTTTTGATGATACTCAAAAAGATTGCCTTTTAGAAAATTATATTTACCAACAAAAATTGATAAAAGTTCTTACCACCAAAATGAGTAATCAAAAAATAAAAAAGGTAGATAATACAATTTTCAACTAAACTAATTTTACAAAACGCCTACTTTGGAGCATATACTCTTTTTGCTGTTTTCATAACATCTGATCGATCGAATGACATTGTTTTTGTTTCAAAATTTGAATACAGTTCCATCTGGTCTGTGTAATGAGGACTTTCTGGCCTGCGGCTATTACCGAAAGAAATTACAGATTCAAAATAGGTTTTATTTGGGGTAAACCTAACTAACCCAATATAAGATTCTCCATGAGTAATTTTAATTTTTCCGTCTTTGTAAGGTTGCCCTCTCATAGCAGTTACCACATCTGGAAGTCCAAAAATAGGAAGTTCTTTATTTCCTCTTACTAATTTTTGAAATTCACCAAGTTGAATTCGCTCTGCATTAAAATACGTTTTTAAATGCGCTTTTGTAATTTTTAAAGCTTCATATAAAGCCTCTTTTGTAAAAACCCGATCTTTTCCAAGTTGATAATAAAAAGGGGTTAACTGATAATACAAAGAAGCATATGCACCAGCTCCATAGGATGTTGGATTGGTAATTCTATCCCAATTTTGAATGTCTGTTAATAGGGTGCTTACTTCCGGATAATCGGCTACCTTCATATCAAACAATGGATTTAAATCCATGTAGTTGTATTGTAGAGGTGTTGGTAATTGATGATCGTATTTAATGCGTTTAAAACGTTTATAATCTATACGCTCTTCTTCCTCTAATAACTTCAAAAGCCTAGTTGAGCGATTATTATCATAGGTTTCAAAATTTATTTCTTTGGCAAAATTTTCAGCAATTGGATTGTCTGCCTCACTTGATGATTTAAAGGGGCTGTGGTTGGCATTATAGACAAAGCCAGATTTAGGCCTAACAACTTGTGGTAAATCTTTTATATCATAATAACTATCCCATAAGGTTTCTTTAGTATTTCCAGGAACAACATCTGTCCAGTCATAACCTTTTGCTCTTATAGGAATTTTACCATTTGAAATGTAAAAAATAGTGTCGTTTCTATCTGCATACCCAATATTATATCCTGGCAAAGCTTTCATTTCTAAAGCTTCATAAAATTCTGAAAAATTAGTAGCTTTATTCATTTTCCACCACTGCTCTATAGCTGTAATATTTGTGGTACTTGGAGTTCTTACAGAATAAACCCCCGTTTTATTTTTTAGTGTTGGACCGTAAATACTTTTATAAAACTTTTTCTTAATTGGTATATTTATTCCAAGAAATTTTACAGTAAGTTTTGCTTTAAATTTTTCTAATTTATAGGGTTTACCGTCTACCAAATAAACATCTTTTTTCTTTGGATGCATCTGAAGCGCAAATACATCTGCTTTGTCTGGATAGTTTACGGTATGAGTCCATCCTAAATATTCGTTTGCACCAGTTAATATACAAGGTGTACCAGGAAATGCAGCTCCAATGATATTGGTACCCTCTTCACTTACCAAATGTGCCTCATACCATGAGGTTGGCCCCTCTAATGGTTGATGTGTATTAATGGCCAAGAATGTTTCGTCTGAACCGGTTCTATTTCTACTAACGGCAATAAAATTTGATCCTTTACTATCTTCTTCAATTTTGTAAGGCCAAGACAAACTGTTATTTACAATGCCGCTAACTAGTTTATCTGCTTCATTAGAAATAAACAGTTGTAATTGTGTGTAGCGAAGTAATTTTTTAACGGTAAGAGGAAAAAGCTTTTTCTCTAAAATTTCTTCTGGATGTTTTTTAGAATATGCATTTAAACCTTCTGCAAAGGCCTCTGCTAGGGCTATAAATTTTTCATCAAGAGTGTTGTAGTATTTATCAACCGTTTCTTCAGATTGAATTAATTGTGTTAAAAAATCGGCTCCGGCACCTTTTAAACCAATGAGTTTTCCCAGCAATCCATTACCAGCTAAATACCCCTCTTGAATAAGTTTAAAATGGTCTTCTGCTTGCGCCCAGGCAAAGCCATAAGCTACCTCTGCATCTGTAGGCGCATAAATATGGGGCACACCATAATTATCTCTTATAATTTCTATATGATCTGGGTTAATTTGAGAATACCCTTTAAAACAAATACTGATAGCAAAAAGAAGGAATATAATTTTTTTCATGGGATTTTTGAGTTAAAATAATGTCTTACAATAAAATTTAAAACATTTATTTTTATAAATATTGATTTATATAATTTGATATTTTATTAAATGTGTCTGTTAGATTTTGACCATACCAACCATGACCTTCTTCTTCGTAAAAAGTAAATTCGTGGGGTACCCCGAGGTTGGTAAGTTGAGAATCTAAATCAATCCCTTGTGAGTTTGGCACCAATGGATCTTGACCTCCGTAAAAAAGTAATGTTGGAGGAGAAGTGGTTGTTGCTGTATGATACGGGCTAGCAGATTCTAAAAAAGGAATTGAAGGATTACCAAATAAAATATACATAGATTGAAAGACTGGATTGGCGCTATTGTAATAGGCTGGATCTGTAAAATTTGCTGGCCCTACAATACTACACACCATGTCTACTTGATTATTTGTATCATTGGCATAACTCCATAATAATGATAAGTGGGCACCAGCGCTTAAACCTATAAAGCCAATATCATCACTTATAATAAGTGATGTTTTATTAGATGTAATATAATTTACAACTGCACTTATATCATTGGTTTGCATAGGAATTGGTGGTGAGTTTGCTCCTGCCAAAGTATAATTCATATTTACTATCCCTAAAGATGGATGATTTTGTAATACATAATCTCTAACACCATTCATATCTTCTTTATCACCACTACCAACTACCTCCATGAACTAAAAATAAAACTTTACGGTATTTTCAGTTCTACCTCTGGAAGATAGATATCAAAACTTGATTGCTATCTGAACCATATGAAACATCTAATGCTTCGTATGCTTCAATAATTTCTGGCTCTGAATTTAATTCGGAATCTTCATTTGAACAGCTTAAAAATAAAAACTCCAAATTGTAAAGGTCTAAATTAAAAGAGGTTTTTTAAAATTTTTCTATATTTAATATTAATTTTATTTTTATTTGGGCCAGGAAAAAACATATTTGTTTGCTCTTGATATTCTTTATAGTTAGGTCTCTTTTGAAGCGTGTAAAACTCAGATGGTACTGCTCCAGTATAATAAACCAATGTTGTATACATAATGTAAGAGATATAAAACAACCCTATACAAATAATGATCCAAACCAGTTGCTGGTCTCCTGAAAAAGCATCGCTAAAAGAAGATATGGAAGAAATAATCATCGCATTCCATACCATCCATTCTGAAAAATAATTAGGGTGACGAGTATATTTCCAAAATCCAACATTACAAACTTGTTTCTTTTTCTTTTCTAAAAATGATTTTTTTAAAAATTGTTGCTTTTGCATGTCTGAGATATGTTCTAAAACAAACCAAGTTGCCCATAGCCCTACTCCAATTAGCTCAAGCGTTGAAATACTATTTGTAGAGTTAGTAGACATTAGAATTGCAGGAATTGCTAAAAAAGTAATATTGGCAAAACATTGAATCATAATTTCATACTGTAGTGATAGATTTAAATTTTTATACCCAGCTTTGTTCCAGCGTCTTCTTTGATATGAATATCTAGACAACTCTGAATTTAAATGTCCTTTTGAAAATAATATAAGCGCTCCAATTCCCATTCTTAGACCAGAAAATAAATACATCCCTGCAACCATATAGATTCTTGGCCTGTACCCATCACCTAAAAACAAAACCAACACCCCAATGAGAACTAGACCCCAAGGCCATGCAATGTCTACATACGACATTCTTTTAGTAAGAAGAGCAGGAATACAAGCAACAAATAAAAATAGAAGGAATTGAAGCAGGGTATTAATGAGAATCATCTCTCTAAAAATTGCTATCTGATATATAAAATAAAATAAAATAAGGTACGGCGCATAACCGAAAGCGCGTGCTAAAATATTTTTTAGTAATGATTTCATAGATTCTTTAATATTAAATAAAATTTAGAGGAGAGTTATTACAAAAACTGTTAAATTATAAACAAAAATCTTTTAAGATATATTAGATTTTAAAACAGAAAAACAAATATAATCAGATTGTATTGATAATTAATAAAACGTGTTATTTCAATTTATTATGGCTATTTTTTGATAAATGTATCTTGTCGAAAATCAAGTTTTCTTAGATGACTATTAATTTTAAAGGTGTAATTTGTGATTCGTTTTAATATATAAGTAGAATATGAAATTAAAAAGAGAAGTAGGAGTTCTTGGACTAAGTGCTAATATTGTAAATATTATTATAGGAGGTGGAATCTTTGTATTACCAGCTGTAATTGCAGCTAGTCTTGGTGCAGCAAGTATTATTGCCTACTTATTTTGCGGTTTTGTAATGGTATTAGTAATGGCATGCTTTGCTGAACTAGGAAGTGTTTTTACTGAAGATGGGGGAAGCTACACTTATATACAGTCATCTTTTGGTAATTATCCAGGGTTTCTTACAGCTATTCTAATAGTTGTAGCCTCATTTACTGGTGATGCTGCTGTTGCAAATGCTATCGTGGATATTTTAAGTACATTTTTACCAATATTTAATGAGTTGTGGATACAGTCTCTTTTTTTTATTCTACTTTTTTTTGGTTTTGGTTATATTAACATTATTGGTTTAAAAAAAGGAGTTGGGATTGTAAAAATTATTACGTTGCTAAAATTAGCTCCTTTGTTCTTAATCATTATTTTTGGATTTACAGAAGTTAGTGTTTCAAATCTTTATTGGGAAAATACCCCCTCTACGACTGAAATTGGCGAAATGTCTTTAATTTTATTCTTTGCATTTGTAGGTGCAGAAAAAGGACTATCACTAAGTGGAGAAGTTAAAAATCCAAAGAAGACAATTCCTAAAGCCATAGCGTTAAGTATTGTCACCATCCTTATTATCTATGTTTTAATTCAACTTATATCACAAGGTGTTCTAGGCAATACACTTTCTAATTTTGATAAAAATCCATTAGCTGAGGTTGCTAATGTTGTCTTTGGACCAATAGGTTTTACTGTTATTACTTTTGGAGCTGCAGTTTCTATGATAGGAAGTATAAGTAGCAAAATTCTTAGCATGCCAAGAGTAATTTTTGCAGCAACAATACAAAATGTAATCCCGCTAAAAAGTTTGGGTAAAATTCATGATAAATATACAACACCTCACATAGCTATTATAGTTTATATCTGCTTAGGTTTTGGCTTTTCTATCGCTGGAGGATTTAAGGGATTAGCAATTATTTCTAGTGCTTCAACACTACTTATATATCTGGGTATATCTTTGGCAACTATAAAGTTAAAATCATCAAAATCAAATATAAAAAATGATGGTTTTAAAGTTCCTGGCAGCTATTTAATTCCAATTATATCGTCTACAACTATTGTTTGGCTTTTATCAAAATTATCTCAAGAAAAAATATTCATGTTTATAGGAGCTCTAGTTATTTTAAGTTTGGTGTTTTTTATGGTTAAGCTATTTTCAAAAAATAACCTTTCTGATTACTCTATGGTATTTCTAAATTAATCAAATAAATTCCTAAAGAAATAAGTAAAAAGAAATATCGTTAAATAATTCCATTTATCCTTATAAAAAATCACACCAAATAGTATGGTTAAAATAGGGGTTAAGAGACTAATAAGAGAGGAAATTAATGGATCTGTAAACTGCAATCCTGAGAAACCTGTCCAAATAGCTGCGAAAATTATGGAAGCCATCAAAATAACGGTAGTTGATATTTTTTTTAACTCATCGCGCAATTTCACTAAAGATAAAGACGGACTGATAGTTACTATGGTTATTGAAGATAAAAAAACTACCAATTCTTGAGTTGTTACAGAGAAAATCACTGGGATGTCTTTCTTTAAACTATACCAATGCATAAGGATTGAACATGCAAAAAAGACTGACATGAGTGAGAATAGTAACAGTTGTTGTTTGGAAATTTGCTGTGTATTCTTTTTTTAATTTGATATATATACAATACAAATCCACCAATTATTAATAAAGAGGCTACCCTGTAATTTTTAAAATCTAAGCCCTCAAAAAAAAACAAGAAAGAACCAACAAGAAAAACTATCATCAAATTAAAAAGAGCTAATTGCGATAAGCTTCCATTTTTAAGAGCATAAATCATACAGATTAAGCCTAATGAACCAAAAACTGAAGCAATGAAAATAGTAAGAAAAATAGGGAAGTCTATAGTATTTATGGTGTCTAAATAAAAAGAAATTATAACAATAAAGCCAATTATGCTTGTTATTAATGATCTCGAGGCTATGATAAACCATAAATTAAATTTAGACAGTGCTCTTTTCCACAATAGATTGTTTAAAGCATAAAAAAAGTTTGATAAAATGAGGTATACCATATTTATTAAATTACTCTTTAAATAGTTAGTCACTATTTACTTATTCATAATAATAATAAAGAGTGTAATTATAGCAATTACACTCTTTTTTTACAGTTTTTCTCTTTTTCAATGAATATTTCCCAAATAATTTACATTAGGGGATAAATTAATTTCATTCAAAACTATAACAATCATTTTAGTATATTAGTACATATTTAGTACATCTATGGAAAATAAACTTAGAGAAATTACCGAAGTAAAAATTGGGTTCAAAATAAAAAGCCTGAAAGACAGCAAAATGCTGAGTCAAATTATAGCTAAAGAAAATGATATAAACATAAGCTATAACACGATAAGGAGATTTTTTGGGGTCGTTAAAAACGTGCAAGCAAGTAATTTCACATTAGACACCTTATCAAAATTTAATAGTTTTGAAAATTACTCTGATTTCTTAATAAATTTCAAATTAAGAAACATGTGGAGGGAAGAATTTGAGATATCAAGGATCATTCACAATGATGAGGAAAATAGATTAGTAGAATATATAGACAGTAGTCTTGGTCAAAAAAAAAGCTTTAACTTAAGATTCATTCAAATAATAAGAGAATTATTACTTATTGGAAATTTTAATCTAATTCGCAGGATTTTTGAACTCAAAAAAATGAATGCTCATAATTTTGACTATGACCAGAAAGTACTTATTGGTATGTCCATAGGATATTTATTACGCGTTGTAAACACAAAAGACAAAGCGTTTAAGCAACTGATTTTAAATGAAAATTTTCTAGACTTAATAATTACAATTTTTGTAGACTATGGAAGCGTAGGAACATATTATTTTGAAATTATTAAAACAATTCGAAACAATACCTCAAGAAAAGATATACAAGTATTCTGTGAAGGAATTTTAAATTTGAAATTCTTTTTGAATAAAAAAAGTAATGAATCATTTTATATTTTAAAAGAAGAAAATGATTTTCATCCTATATTAAAAAGCAGAATTTTTTCTCAATATATGTTAATGAAAGATGCTGACATAATTTCTAAACTAAATAATTATTATCAAAAAAACAAAGTTAATGGTTATGTTCCCATAGAATATTTATTTGAAATAAATTTTACTAGCATACTAACTCGAAACTTTGAGGTAATGAAATGGATTATTGAAAAAATTAACCCTGAAACAGATTACACATTCTTCTACAAGTACGAGCATTACAATAATTATTTATTTATGAAACTCATCTATTATACTAAAATGGATGATCATGAAAAAATTGCTACATTCGATAAACATTTAACAATACAACGATTTAAATCATATGAAGAAATGGCCCTCTTATACCATAACATATATAAATTTAAATGGAATAATGATGTCAAGTACCTTGATAATTATATGAAAATAG